>OGYD01001080.1_pt1 | contig 21722 bp, 25 predicted proteins | sample 1576441 | NCBI WGS metagenome assembly OGYD01 (sample SAMEA3541537, study PRJEB24748) | human gut metagenome | biome: human gut; feature: human-associated habitat; material: faeces | place: China | collected 2012 | reverse complement strand
ACGCGCCTTATATCCCCAGCCCTAAAGGACGGGGTTTTACGGCGCATTTCGATAAGAAAAGCGGGCCGTCTCTGCAACCCGCTCGTCTTAGGATTTCTTAGGCACTAGCATTTCCTAGCCCTGATCAGTACCGCCCGCGCTCGTCTCCTGCTGCTTCCACTCAGGGATGACTGGCCCCTCTAGTGGTTCCGTCGCAGGGATGAAATGCCAGCAGCCGTCTGTGTCCTCGGCCTTGCCCTTCTTCTTGCGCCCTCGCCGCGCTTCTTCCAGCCTTGCCCGCTCATCCAGCAGCCACTCCTCGGCATCCTGCCGCGAGTAGAAGCCACGATAACGGGCGGCTGGCCCAAAGCCTCGCACGCTTGCCGCACATGTCGCCCACGTGTCGAAAACACCAACGACCTTGCCACGGCTCACGGCATAGCAAACGAATGGTTTTCTCATCGCCGTCACTCCTTCCAGCCCTCGATCTTGCGCATCCACTTCGGGCGGCGCGGCTTTGCTTTCAGGCCCATCACCTCGCCATCCGCGACAACATAGACGCGCCCCTGCTTGTCGCGTGCTTCGGTTACATGCTTCGGAAGAAAGCACGGTTCCCCCGTCTGCTGCTCAACGAAAGACTCTATCAAGGATTGCTTGCCCTCGCGCTCCCGCATCTCGTCCATGATATGCATACCAGCAAGACAGCACAATCGAATATCCCAATTCGTCATCTCCATCAAGAAGTCCAGCACCTCGCGCGTCCCCTTGAACCGCTTCCAGCCGCCCGCCGCTTCGACTGCCTGCCGTGTCGTGTAGTAGTCCTGCCATTCGTATCTCGCGCCGTCGTACCACTTCTCAGGCGGGAACATTTGTGCAATCTTCTCAGCCGATAGCAGCGACCCCAGCAGCAGCATAGAATGGAATACGTTCCCCAAGTCCTTCAGGCCCGTGTTCGTCTCATCGTCCAGCTCCTCGCCCTCTAGGTAGGCAAAGTACCGCACAAGACCGACGAAAGCAGGAACAACGTCCTTCTCGTCTGCCCACTCGATCGTGCCGCCCGCTACAATCCGCTCCATGTGTTTGGTGCTTTGTGTCAGATACCGGCACGCCTTCCGCGCTCTCAGCAGCTCCTCGGCCTGCTGCCGCTCATCCAACCGGCCGTCGATCAATTTCATCTTCTTCATGTTCGTCACTCCTTATGATCATCAAATGCAGAGCAAGCAGGCGTGAAGTCCAGTTTCACCGAACCTGTTCTGCCGTCTCGTACTTTCGCAATGTCCAGCGTTGCCGTGTTCTCATATGCAAGCGTGCCGTTCTCGGCTAGGTGGGAATCACGATGAATCAACATGACGATGTTCGCATCCTGCTCGATGGAACCAGAATCACGAAGGTCAGAGAGTCGCGGCATACGGCCTTCCTTGTCGTTCGCTCGGTTCAGCTGAGAGAGCGCAAGGACAGGAACCTTTAACGTCCCCGCCATGTTCTTTAGCGTGCGCGTGATGTAGGATACCTCCTGCGTGCGGTTCTCCTCCTTCTTCCTCCCTGCACTCATCAGGCCGATATAGTCGATGATAACAAGGTCGAGCCCGCCCGCCGCCTTAATCCGCTGTGCCGTGCGCCAAATATCAAGTGGTGTCTGATTCGTTATCTCACTGACGTACAGCCCCAAACGTGCCAGCTGCTCATACCCCTGAATGTACATGCCACGTTCTTCCTCGGTCATAGCCCGCAATTCAGGCGACTTGAACTTTTCATTGTCCACGCCGGACAGGTTCGAGACGATTCGACGCGCCGTCTCAACGGCATCCATCTCCAATGTGAACCAGAGGATACGTTTGCCCGCTTTCGCTGCATTGATCGCAATGGTACACGCCAGCGCGGATTTGCCATGTGAAGGCCGTCCCGCAAGAATGACGAGATTGCCCGCTTCCATACTGCCGATATGGGAATCAATGCTGAAAAGGCCAGTCTTTACGCCAGACTTCTCACCCCTTGCACGTCTGTCAATATCGTCCTGCAAGGCAAAGACCAACGCCTGTGCATCATACACGCTCTTGTGCTCGCCGAACTGCTCCGCTTCTTCCATCAGGGCATCCTGCAATTCGTTCTCCATCGCTGCAATGTCTTTCTTCATGTCGTTTGCTCCTTCCATTACCTGACGCGCTATCTCGGCGATTCGCCGCCGCCTGCTGTATGCCTTGACCGTCTCGCAATATCCATCCACGCCCGCCGTCGTCGCTTCAACGTTGCCAAGATGTGTGATGAAGGGAATGCCGCCCACGGCATCCAGCTTGCCTGCCTTGCGCAACCTCTCGGCAAGGTTCACAATGTCAATGCTGGCTCCTTCCAAGGCCATATGCTGCATGACCTCGAAGGTATCTCTATGCGCCGGTCTGTAGAAGTCCTCCGGCCTGATCAGGCTACTCACACGGGCAATAATACTCGGTTTGATAAGAATGGCCCCCAGTATTCCCTGCTCCGCTTCAATGCTGCATAACGCCGTGTCCTTCATGCTGTTGTCGCTCCTTTCTGCATTTCAGCCAGTTTCTTCTGCCGATACCTAGCTGTAGCATCATCAATCTGTTTCCGCTGTTCTGCGTCCCTGCGCTCTATGTCGGCCTGAGTAAGACGGACAGGCCCTTGCGCGGGCGGCTTGCTCTTTCGTGTTTCCTGTTCCCGTCTGTCCCATGTCAACGCCTTCTGCTTCCAGTTCTTTACAGGCTTGCCGCCGCCGTCATGCCATTCGCCTTCTGTGTAGAAGTCAAAGAACCGTCTGGCATCTATCGCCAATCCCTTTTCCGCGACGTACTGCTTCACCTCATCCAGAGAAGGTGGGACAAACTTCTTCCTCTTAGCCTTACTCTGTTGAGAAGGTGTGCTATTGCGCAAATCCGCATTTGCGCTCTTATTCATCTTGCTGTTATTCATCTTGTTGTTATTATGTTGCCAATTCTGACATGGGGTAGGCGACAAATCTGTCATGCCCCCTACGTCACTCATGACACCCCCCACGTCAAATTTGACATGCCCCATGACTAACTTGACATGCTTTGTAGGTATGATGTTTCGATGACTGTTCCCTTCATCGTCTACATAAACCTTGACCTGTACATAGCCTTTCGTTCTCAGTCCGTCTATGATACGCTGCATAGTACGAATTGACTTTCCTCGTATCGCCCCTAAGTTACGATTCGACATGAAGCAATAGCCTTTTGTATATGACAGCATGACTACTATGATGTAATACACCAGCTCTTGTTCTGTTAACTCCTTGCTATAGAACAGCTCTTTGGGCGGGTCTATATACGGTTTTGCCGGTTCGTCCATGTTGTTTTTCTTATCTTCCGGCATACTCGTCACCACCTTTCATTTTTCAGACAAAGAGAGCCGATGCTCCGGCTCTCCACAGTGCTTACGTTTATTCTGTTGTCGCGTCCTGCCGCCGCTTCACGGAAGTAACGACCAACTGCTGGCCCGTCGCTTCGCCATACAGGCGGCAAAGAACTTTCGCGATCAGCGTTACAACTCGCTGGGCATCTTCTTCGTTTTGTGGTAAAATGGATTTGGACATATTGAGTCGGTCAAACTCGTCCACGCCTGCCGCTGTTGGTGTTCCCGCACCTGCAACGGCTTTTTTGTTTGCAATCATTCGTGTCACATCCTTTCCAGCTTGATCTCAAGCAGGCCGCCGTCATCAGGCCACGTTTTGAGAATCAGCTTGTCATACATCAGCAGCGCACCCTCGGAATCGGCAATCACATCGCCGTCTGCATCCAGCAGGGCCAGCTCCAACGCACTTCCCACGCGGATATGATGCACGCCACGGACCGCCATCCCTTCCCATGCTACTGCCGACACGCCAGCCAATGCCGCATTGATAACGGCTTCAATGTGCTGCCTTTCTTCCTCGCGTTCCTCGGCACGGTGCTTTGCCGCTGCTTCCCAGAACGCTGAGAGGTCAACAATCTGTTTTTTCATCGTTCGTCATCCTTTCATTTTCGTCTGTAGCTTGCTGATCAGTGCACGCCAGCCGCCACGCTCGAAGAATACGTTAAGCTCACCATGCCGCCCGCTGTACCTGTTCCATCATGCTCACCTCGTTCTTACTTCAAGCTGATAACAAGCAGCTTCCCGACGCCAACCTGCTCACTATCGTGAAAATCAAGGTGCAATTCGCTACCTACTGCATCCACGAGCCACAAGGCAAGCTCTCGATCATCAGCATCTTGGAAGGACAGGCCCACCGTGCAACGGCCATCGCTATCCGTCTGATGATACTCATAGGCATCAACGAAAACATGCTCCACACAGCTCAGATTGACACTGTTGATTGCAATCGTCGTGTCCTCGTCGATGTACCGATTCATGATCTTTGCGATTGCATCCGCACGCATCATAGCCAGTTCGCCGTCGTCCTTTTCTTCCTCTGCCATCGCAACAGACAGGTCACACAGGTCAATCGTGACCTCGTGCTTCGTACTTACTTTCGGTTCAATAGCTGCGTTCATGTCCATCATAGTTTTATCCTTTCTGTACAGCCTACGAGCGGCCCTTCTATTGTCGCCCCTAGGTAAGTGTACCTATATGCTGTTGAATTTTACTCCTTAGACTAGCTTGTCTAGAGAATCACCCCTAGAATCGATTTTAACCGTTTGCCTGTAGCCGCTTTTCTCTCATCGTTTGCAATCTAGCACGCGCCGCCGCTCGCTGCTCATCTGACAAGATAGGCTTGACGCGCTTCGACCGATAGGACAGCAGCTTCTTGTCCACGACATACTCCACAGCGACGACCTCGCCAGCCTGCTTGTGTTCCTTGTGGCGCTGGTAAATCTTATCAAGGCGCGTAATCTGCGTTGAATCCGTCGTGTAGACGGTCATCGTCTCGCCGTTGCGGTCATACTGGACGACCGTCTCTTGCTCACTCGTCGGAATACTCATGGTGTTTCCTCTCTTTCTGTCATCGTGCGAACCTTCAAAGCGTGCCGAGAATGTAGCCCACTCCCAGCAGCATGACTGCCATGCAAGCGACAAAGCCGCCGCCCACTTCGATTTCTTCATGGTGCATATCGTCACCCCCTTTCCTGTACTGCCGCCCACGGGCGGCTTTTCTTGTGCCGTTACATGTCCATCAGCTCAGACGCACGCACGCCAAGCACACGGGCAATCTTGCCGAGCGTTACAGGTGTTGGCGTGCGGCCTTTCCGCATCATGCCCCAGACTGCTGTCCGCGACACGCCAGCCTTATCCGCCAGCCCTGCCTGTGTCAGGCCCTTCTCAGCCATCAGGTCAAGCAGCTTTGCCTTATCCATGCTATTCACTCCCTTCAATGTTTCACGCGAAACAACAATAGTTGTTATATAAAAACATCGTTGTTTCTTATTCCCATTATATCCAACATGTGTTAGAATGTCAACAAGATAGTGAAACAGTTGTTGGGAGGGAACTAAAACAATTGATTCAATTCGCCAAAAATCTCAAGCAAATACGAGAAGCACATGGTCTAAGCCGCCAAGAACTTGCCGACATGTCCAACATTTCCAGTGCGGCTATAGGCTACTACGAAACAGGAAAGAGAGAGCCACAAGCCAGCACGCTCGTTTCCATCGCCGCCGCGCTACATATCTCTGTAGACGATCTCCTAGGGTATCACGTTGACCTCTATGAACGCGCAGAGCACATGTTGCAGGGTGTCGGCATAACTACAACGCACGACGCAGATGGCATCAGTCTGCATATTCCTGCCGACGCTTATGAACGCTTAGACAAGGGAATGTTTATCGAAAACCTTATACTACACGCAACAGCAGGTCAGGGACAGGCCCTAGACGTTGTAATCCCTACTGACACCTTCCGCGCTTTCGTAGATAAAGCCAGCGAAGAAGCAAATACGAACGCTGATAAGACATTCCTCTCTGTACTTCTTGTAGGCGTACAACAATACCAGCACTACAAGGATATGCTGATAGCCTACCAGAAAGGCAAGCCGCTCACCCCATTCCTAGGACACGAACCCTTTCCTACCGGCAAGGAATCAGACAAAGCCGACAGCCAGCACGCTGATCAGGCAAACAAAAAAGCCGCCGACCCGAAGGCCAACGGCAAACACAAGAAAGACTAACTTCTATTTTAGCACATCGAAAGGATGAAACGCGACCATGACCGACCGACTCCACACACAGCCGCCCGCCTTGCCTGACGGCATCGACAAAGAAGGTGCTGCACATGACTGACACCCCGAGGACAGGGAAACGGGCGGCCCTCTATGTCCGTGTATCGACCGACGAGCAGGCACGCCACGGCCTATCCGTAGACGAGCAGCAGCACGCCCTGAGAGAGTATGCCGCCGCGCATGACCTCTCCATTGTGGGTGTCTACACCGACGAAGGCACGAGCGCACGGAAAAGCCTGAGTCGCCGCAAGGCATTGCAGGAACTTCTGTCCGACGTGAAGGCCGACCTCATCGACGTGATCCTTTTCATCAAGCTGGACCGTTGGTTCAGGAACGTTGCCGACTACTACCGTGTGCAAGCCATCCTAGACGAGCATCACGTTGACTGGCTCACCACATGCGAGGATTACAACACCACGACCAGCGCGGGCCGCCTTGCACTCAACATACGCCTGTCCATCGCACAGAACGAGAGCGACCAAACGAGCGACCGCATTGTGTTCGTTTTTGAAGCAAAGAAGCGCAGGCATGAAGCCCTGACAGGAAACGCGCCGTTCGGCTACTCCATCGTTGACAAGCACTTTGTCCCGAACGACGACGCGCCGAAAATGCTTGACCTGTTCGAATACTTTGCCGCGCATCCTGAGATAATCGGCACGCTGGCCTATGCCCGTGAGAAGTACGGCATCACATGGCGCAGAGTATCCTTGCGCCGTGCTCTAGCGAATCCATCCTACGTCGGCAAGTTCTACGGCATCGAAGGATATGCGCCTGCCATCGTGTCGCAGGAACTCTTTGACCACGTGCAATCGCTCCTAGAGCACAACAAGAAGCACGCATCGCGCCGCAGATCGCCACGCATCTTTCTGTTCACCGGCCTGATTGAATGCCCTGAGTGCCACCGCCGACTGATCGGCACGCGCGGGCACAAGGCCGCAGACGGCACATTCAAACATCCGCTCTACCGTTGCGCCTATCACAACTTAGAGAAGTCCTGCTCATGGACAGGAAACGTATTCGAGGCCACGCTGGAACGCTACCTGCTGTCTCACCTGAGAGCCGCCATTACATCGTTCTCCGTTGACGTTGAGACGAAGCGCACCCAGAGCAACGCTGACTCAGCCGCCCGCAAAGTGCGCAGCATACGCGAGAAGCTGGACCGCCTGAAAGACCTGTATGTCGATGGATGCATTGACCGCGCCACATACGACGACGACTTCAAGCAGCTCAATGCCGAGCTGACTGCCGCACTCAAGGCAGAGAAGGCTATCGTCCGACCTATACCGCAGGCTCTACAAGCCCTGCTCTCTCTCGACATTGAAGGCATGTACGAGCAGCTGGCTCCTGCCGCCCGTCGCGACTTCTGGCACTCCATCCTAGAGCGCATCACCATCGAGCACTATGAGAAAGGATTCAACAAGCCGAAAGAGTTTGGCATCTACTTCCGCACCTGACGCAAGGCATAGCAAAAGCCCGTCCTATCCTGCTGATCACAGCAAGACAAGGCGGGCTTTTCTCTTTCATCCTTTAGCTCAGTAGTGTCTGTTTAAGCGAACGTACTCTACCGGACGGCTCCAGTCGACACTGACATCCGTGGCACCCCAGAGGCGCGTCAGGGCCGTCTGCAGGCTCTTGAGGTCGGCCAGCGGGTCGATCTTCTCGTGCGTGAAGTCCATGAGCGTCTCGTGCGGGATGTTGATCTCGTGCGTCTTGCCGAGGTAATCTTCGACTTTCTTCTTGCCCTCTTCGTTGGCCAGATGAACGGTGGCCTTTTTAGTAGTCTCGTCATAATCGATCCAGCCGAGGTCGTTCTTGTAACTGATTGCTACGCTGTAGGTAATTGCCATTCTTTGTTTCCCCTTTTATGTGATGTCTCTCCCGCAAAATGCGGGTCTTATCTCTTTTTTTGCTGGAGATCGCTGAGTCCCCATTTCTTCATTATAAGGGATTTCTATCTTTTCTACAACCTGCCTTCTTTATTGATTTGTCAAGACTTGCACCTCTATTTTTTTTATGCTATGATACACGTAAAGAAGGACAAGCCTGGGATGTGCGTGAGCTTTAGAAGTGTCTAACCTACATTTTTCCTAGGGAGCTTGATTTGATTCCGGCAGATGCCCACCTCGGCGACTGCAGAAACCGGACTTAAGGCACCCACCTGCTAGCCGCAGGTTTTAGGCATTTAAAGCGAACGGCACCCTGGACCCCTGCTTTGAAGAGGGATTGCTGCGCAAGGTTTGCAGTCCCTCTTCGCGTATACAACATAAAGAATCCCTGTCTGAAACATCTGTCTCAGACAGGGATTTTTCTTTTGTCAGGAGATCTTGAAGCTGTGGAACGCGCTGGCCTTGTGCAGGCGGTTCATGATGGCGAGGCCGAGGCCTTTCTCCGTCGTGCCCTCGCCGAGCAGCACGTCGGCCTGCGTGTCGTTGAAGGCGATGAGCTCCTCGTAGATGTGCGCGGCAATCGCCAAGAGGTCGCCCTGCAGGCCGTAGTCCTTGAGGAGTTCCGCGGGCACGAGGTCTTGCAGGGATTCGCAGACCTCATGGCTCGCGAGCACGCCGACCGTGTGGCCCTCGCCCTGCAGGCGGCGGACCTGGCGGCGGAAGGCGGCGGCCATCTTCGCAGGCTCGCCCTCGAGCAGCGTCAGCGAGGCCTTCGGCGCGTAGTGCTTGTACTTCATGCCCGGCGCGCGCGGCACGGTGTCGGCGCCGACGAGTGCGGGGTCGAGCTTGCAGCCGCCGAGGACCTCCGTGAGCATCTCGCGCGTGATTGCGCCGGGGCGCAGGATGACGGCCACGGGGCCCGTGCAGTCGACGATTGTCGACTCGACACCGAAGTGGCACGGGCCGCCGTCGAGGATCAGCGGGATGCGCCCCTTCATGTCGCGCAGCACGGAGGCCGCCGTCGTCGGGCTCGGGCGGCCGGAGATGTTGGCCGAAGGCGCAGCGATCGGCACGCCGGCCGCGCGGATCATCGCGCGGGCCACCGGATGCTCCGGCATGCGGATGCCGACCGTGTCGAGGCCGCCCGTGATGCGGTCCGGCACGATGGCCTTGCGGCGCAAAATCAGGGTAATCGGCCCCGGCATAAAGGCCGCGAGCAGCTTCTCCGCCATCGGCGTGACCTCTGCCGCGATCATCTCGACCATCGCGCGGTCCGAGACATGCAGAATCAGAGGATTGTCCGACGGACGTCCTTTCGCCTCATAGATGCGCGCACAGGCCGCCGCGTCGAGCCCGTTCGCCCCAAGCCCATAGACCGTCTCCGTCGGAAACGCCACCAGCCCCCCGCCGCGCAAGACTTTCCCCGCACGCGCGAGTTCCTCCCGCTGCGCCTTCACATCGGTTATCGTGATGATCTCTGTCTGCATGTATCATTACCTCTCTATCTCAACATCTCAAGCTCAGTTTTTCCGCCAGCCCACGACGACGCGGTCGATGCCGGCGTAGTCGGGCAGGATCTCGGTGCGGTCGATCAGGGGGTTGGCTTTGAGCAGGTCGGCGACATCACCCGCCTGATGGATGCCGACTTCGAAGGCGGTAAAGCCGCCGGGCACGAGCATGGCAGGGGCTTCGTTGGCGAGGCGGCGGTAGAAGTCGAGGCCGTCCTGGCCGCCAGAGAGCGCGGTGTGCGGCTCCTTGAGGCGCACTTCCGGCGCGAGCTTTGCGATGTCGGCCTCGGGGATGTAGGGCGGGTTCGACAGGATGGCGGCAAATACCATGCCACTGAGCGGCTGCAGGAGGTCGCCCGTATGGAATGTGACGCGGTCTGCGAGGTCGAGGCTTGCGGCGTTCTCCTCCGCAACGGCGCGCGCCGCCGGCGAGATGTCGACGGTGTCGGCCACAGTGTCCGACAGATAGTGCAGCACCGAGAGGCAGATAGCCCCCGAGCCCGTGCCGATGTCAGCAAAGCGCAGCGGCTCCTCGCCCGCCATCGCCCTCAATCGGTCAACGGTGGCCTGCACGAGGATCTCGGTGTCGGGGCGCGGCACGAGGGTGTCGGCCGTGACCTTGAAGGTCAGCCCCATGAATTCCTTCTCGCCGAGGATCTGCGCAACGGGCACGCGCAGGACGCGCTTTTTGATCATCTCGCGGTAAGCGGCGAGCTCACCGGGCTGCAGCGGCTCGTCGAAGTGCACGTAGAGATAGATGCGCTGTTTTTCGAGCACGTGCGCGAGCAGCACTTCCGCGTCGAGGCGCGGCGATTCAATGCCCTTATCCTTGAAGTACTGCTCCGTCCACTTCAGGATGCGGCCGATGGTCCAGATCTTGTCGTTCACTCTGCGTTCACCTTCTTCAATCGTTCTGCCTGATCCGCCGTGATAAGTGCGGCGAGCAGTTCATCGAGGTCGCCGTCGAGGATGGCGTCGATCTTGTGCAGCGTCAGGCCGATGCGGTGGTCCGTCACGCGGCCCTGCGGGAAATTGTAGGTGCGGATGCGCTCGCTGCGGTCGCCCGAGCCGACCTGGCTCCGGCGGTCCGCCGCGACGGCTGCCTCCTGCTCCTGGCGCGCCTTGTCGAGGATGCGCGCGCGCAGGACCTTCATGGCCTTCTCCTTGTTCTTGAGCTGCGACTTCTCATCCTGGCACTGCACGACGATGCCCGTCGGCAGATGCGTGATGCGGATGGCCGTCTCCGTGCGGTTGACGTACTGGCCGCCCGCGCCCGACGCGCAGTACGTGTCGATGCGCAGGTCCGCCGGATTGATCGCGACGTCGACATCCTCCGCCTCCGGCAGCACGGCGACCGTCGCCGCCGACGTGTGGATGCGGCCGCCCGACTCCGTCACGGGCACGCGCTGGACGCGGTGCGTGCCGCTCTCGTACTTGAGGTACGAGTAAGCGCCGTAGCCCGTGACCATGAAGGTGACTTCCTTGAAGCCACCGATCTCCGTCGCGTTCGCGTCCATGAGCTCGACCTTCCAGCCCTTCTTCTCGGCATAGCGCGAGTACATGCGGAAGAGGTCGCCCGCAAACAGCGCGGCCTCCTCGCCGCCGACGCCGCCGCGAATCTCGACGATGACGTTCTTCTCGTCATTCGGATCCTTCGGCAGCAGCAGGATGGGCAGTTCCTTGTCGAGCGCCTCCTTCTGCTCCACGAGGTCCGCGAGCTCCGACTCGACGAACGCGTGCATCTCGTGGTCGAGCGCTTCCGCGAGCATCGACTTGGCCTCCTCGATGCCCTTGACGACCTCTTTATAGCGCCGGAATCTCGTGACGATCGGCGTCAGCGCGGCGTGTTCCTTCGTGTACACCTGCCACTTCGCCATGTCCGCCATGGTCTCGGGGTCGCTGATCAGCGACTCGAGCTCCCGGTATTTATCTTCGACGGCTTGGAGCTTCTCCAGCACGGATTTCACCTCTCAACAGTAATATAGCTCAGGGAACAATCTCAATCGGTTTAGGCAGAGGCCCCTCTGCATGGCGGTAGTCGACTGTCCCCTCGATGATCTCCTCTTCCGGCAGCACGGCCTTGAGCGACTCGATGGCCACGGCCACCATGTCGTCCTCCGGCGGGCGCGTCGTCAGGTACTGCAGCCAGAGGCCTGGCTTGATGGCCGTCTGGATGATGGGATTCTCACTGCGGCCCGCGAGGCGGATAATCTCATACGAGATGCCCGCGACGACTGGCAGCAGCAGGATGCGCGAGGCGATGCGCTCCGCGAGGCTCGGCCAGCCGAGGAACGCGAAGACGAAGATTGAGACGAGCATGACGATCAGCAGGAAGTTCGTGCCGCAGCGCGGATGGAGGCGCGAGAACTTCTGCACGTTCTCGACCGTCAGCGGCAGCCCCGCCTCATAGCAATGAATCGTCTTGTGCTCCGCCCCGTGGTACTGGAAGACGCGGCGGATGTCCTTCATGCGCGAGATGCCCCAGATGTAGCCGAGGAAGATCGCGAGGCGCAGGAAGCCCTCCATGAGATTGAGGAAGAACGGGTCCTCCGTGATGACATGGAAGAGGCGCGCCGCGCCCGTCGGAATCGCGATGAAGAGGATGCTCGCGAGCACGAGCGCGAAGAGGATCGTGCCCGCCATCTCCTTGTCGGAGAGCTGTTCATCCTCCTCGCCGGCCATCTTGGCCGAATACGAGAGCGAGCGGATGCCGATGACGAGCGACTCTATGAGAGAGACCGTGCCGCGCAGCATCGGCTTCTTGAGGATGGGATAGCGGTCCGAGATGGAGTGGACGTCCTTCGTCTCGACCTGGATCTTCCCGTTCGGGTCGCGCACCGCCGTCGCCGTGAGCTTCGGCCCACGCATCATGACGCCCTCGATGACCGCCTGGCCGCCTACCATTAGATGATTGCCCATAATTTGGGACCTCCTATTTATGTAAAACAAGAATTCGCTTCTACCGTATAATCTACGGCAGCCTGCTGTATTTTGTCTGGAACCCTTCAGATACAAAATAAAGCAGAGCGAGATTGCTCTGCTCTGCTTCATCATGCTGCATCTTATTTCTTGCCGTAGCGCTTGTTGAACTTCTCGATGCGGCCGCCTGCCTGTACGTCACGCTGACGACCCGTGAAGAACGGATGGCACTTGGAGCAGACATCGACGCGAAGCTCCGGCTTCGTGGAACCCGTCTTGAACGTGTTACCGCAACCGCAAACTACCGTAGCTTCATAGTACTTCGGATGAATACCCTGCTTCATATCTATACACCTCACTTTCCCCCCAGGAACTGGGAATGGATACAAGCTCACTATGCGCGAGCTTGGTTTAGACCTAGCTCCCCTTCTTCGGGGGAAAGCCAGTCAATTTTGGCTTGGAAACAGACGTCACTACGTCCATTACCGGTCTATTATATCACAGAGCCCACGCGCTTGCAAGGAAGCGGCGCGAAAATCCTCTTGAAAAAAACAGCCCGATAGCGGATAATGTTGTATACAGGGGAAACATAATCCAGATTGAATCATCTGCCGCACCTACATCACACAGAAAGGATGTTTCTACATGGCAAACGATAAAAAAGACGAACCCGTCATGAAACAGCGCTGCAGCTTCTGCAAGCGCGAAGTCGAGATCCACGACTCACTCGACATGCCGATCTACGACCCAGCCACGGGCTTCGGCATCTGCAAGAACTGCATCAAGGAGCTCGCCCACTACATCGAGCTCCACGAAGAGGACACGGCTAAACAGCAGGCGCCGGACTTCGCCGCCCAGCTCGACGAGATCCTCAAGAAGAACAAGCCGCACATCATCAAGCAGTACCTCGATGAGTACATCATCAACCAGGACCGCGCGAAGAAGATCCTCTCCGTCGCCGTCTACAACCACTACAAGCGCATGAAGTACGGCTACACGAACGACGACGGCACGGAGATCGAGAAGTCGAACGTCATCATGCTCGGTCCGTCCGGCTGCGGCAAGACCGCGCTGCTCTCCCACCTCTCGAAACTCCTCGACGTGCCATTCGCCGTCACGGATGCCTCGAGCCTCACGGAGGCCGGCTTCGTCGGCGCCGATGTCGAAGTCGCCGTCCGCAACCTCTACTACGCGGCCGACAAGGACATCCAGAAGGCCGAGCACGGCATCATCTACCTCGATGAGTTCGACAAGATCGCCCGCAAGTCCGGTGCCAACAACTCCATCACGGCCGACCCGGGCCACGAGGGCGTCCAGCAGGCTCTCCTCAAGATGCTCGAGGGCAACGTCGTCGAGTTCACGGCGCGCGGCCAGCGCAAGCACCCGGAGGCCCCGACCATCAAGGTCGACACGAAGAACATCCTCTTCATCGTCGGCGGCGCCTTCGTCGGCATCGACGATGTCATCGCCAAGCGCCTCCAGAAAGCCGACTCGTCGATCGGCTTCGGCGCCGAGGTCACGAGCAAGAGCGAGAAGCCGACCTTCGACGAGCTCATCCACCAGGTCCGCCCGGAAGACCTCATGCAGTACGGCATCATCCCCGAGATCATCGGCCGCCTGCCCATCATCTGCACGCTCGAGACGCTCGACGAGGACGCCCTGCTGCGCATCCTGACCGAGCCGAAGAACGCCCCGGTCAAGCAGTACGAGAAGCTGCTCGCCATGGACAACGTCAAGCTCGAGTTCGCCGAGGACGCGCTGCGCGCCGTCGCCAAGAAGGCCATCGAGCGCAAGACCGGTGCCCGCTCCCTCAAGGGCATCATCGAGGACGTCATGCTCGACGTCATGTACGACATCCCGAAGTCGGACGAGCCGCGCAAGGTCATCATCACGAAGGCCTGCATCGACGAAGGCAAGAAGCCGGAAGTCATCGCACTCGACAAGTAAGACCATATACAAAAGAGGCATCTGTCAGCGACAGATGCCTCTTTTGCATGCTTGTGAACCTTGTCAGGGTTTGGCCCGCACGACGGGGAAGCTGCCGAGGTCCTTGAGCCACTTGCTCTTCCTCGCGACAGCCGCCACCGCCTCGCGCAGGGCCGCCTCATTGTCTTCGACCTCGAGGTCGAAGAAGAAAATATAGGCGCCGAGCTCCGTGCGCGCGGGGCGCGACTCGATGCGCGTCATGTTGACGCCGCGGTCCGCGAACTCCTTGAGCACATCGTAGAGCGCGCCGGCCTTCTGGCCGTCGATCTCGCAGATGACGAGCATCTTCTCAGCAGGGCCGACGGGCCTGTGCGGCGCCGCCGTCACACGGCAGAGCTCGAAGAAGCGCGTCGCATTCGCCATGTTGTCCTGGATCTCCTTCGCGACTGTGACGAGGCCGTTGAGCTCGCCGCCGCGCTCCGTGCAGATGGCCGCCGCGCCCATGCCGCGCGGCTCCTGCGCGACGATCTCAGCCGCCCGCGCCGTGCTCGCCACCTTGATGAGCTCTGCCGCTGGGTAATGCTGCTGCAGGTAGCCGCGGCACTGCGAGATCGGCTGCGGATGCGAGTAGATGCGGCAGATCTTCTGCGTGCCCGGCCTTGCCATGAGCTGGTTGTGCACCGGCCAGATCAGCTCGCTCTCGACGAAGAGGTCCGCACTGCGCGCGAGCGTGTCGAGCGTGATGTTGATCGCGCCCTCGAGCGAGTTCTCCACCGGCACGAGGCAGCTGTCCACCTCGCCGTCCTCCACGGCCTGGATCACCGCAAAGATATCCGGATAGACAAGAAGCTCCGGCCTTTCCGGCAGGAGCCTCGAAAGATACTGTGCGGCAGCTTCGCTGTGTGTTCCCAAGGGGCCAAGAACGCCCATTTTCTTCATGATCGACATCCTTTCCCTCAGAGGTCCTTCTGGAGTTTTGCGAGCTCTGGGCAGAGATCCCCGATGGAGCTCGAGAGATCATCCTTCGGCTGCAGGATCTCGAGCACCGGCTTCATCGTCTCCTTGAACTTTGCATCGTCCTGCATGAGTGTCAGGATGGCGCTCGTGTTGATCGCATCCGCCAGCGCCGTGTGCTGCGTGCCCTCGAACTTGTGGTCCATCGCCCCGAGCGCGTGCTTGAGCGCGAGGCTGTTGTGCAGGCCCAGGCGATCATCGAATTCCTGCTGCAGGTCGACCCAGCGCTCGTTGAGCCATTCGATGTCAAAATCCGGCAGCTTGTAGCGGCACTCGCTGCGCAGCTGCTTGATGTCCGACATGCTCCACGAGTAAATCTTCGTCTCTTCCTCGCCAACCCAGTCCACAAAATCCTGGAAGCACGCGGCATACGTCTTCTTGTCGGCGACCATCGCCTGCGTGATGCCCGTCAGACTCGTGATGTGCTTCTTGATGGGGCCGTACTCCGGCTTCACGTAACACTGAAACTCCGCTTCCTGCTGGAAATTCTCGTCGAGGCGCACGGCACCGATCTCGATGACTTCCTCATTGAGCTTGCGGCGCACCTCGCGGAACTCCCGGCTGACCGGATTCATCTCCAGGTCTACGACGACATGTTTCATCTATATTTCGACTTCCCTTCGTTTCAAGTTGGCCTTACTTTTCTATTCTACGGTATCTGCACATTTTCTTCAACTGAAATGTGTGCTATCATGAACAGAGTACCAAAAAATCACGCTGAATGTCCACGCGAAAGGAGTGCCCCCCTTGGATTACCGTCTCTACCTCTTCGATTTCGACTACACGCTCGTTAACTCTGAGCCCGCCATCGTCAAGTGCTTCCACATCACCTTGCAGAAGCTCGGCTACCCCGACGTGCCCGACGAGCGCATCAAGAAGACCATTGGCCTGCCCATGGTCGAGGCCGTCAAGCGCATCGTCGGCACCGCGGACGACGCCGAAGCCGAGCGCTTCGTCGACGCCTACCGCCCCGAGGCCGACCGCTACATGACGCCCGGCACGACCTTCTTCCCCGGCGCCGTCGAGACCCTGCGCGCCATCAAGGCCACCGGCGCAAAAGTCGGCATCATCTCCAACAAGACGCACCGCCGCATCCAGGAGAAATTCGACGTCGACCACGTGCCCGAGCTCATCGACCTGATCATCGGCAGCGACGACGTCAAGAGCCACAAGCCAGAGCCGATGGGCCTCTTGCGCGCCATTGACCACTTCCACGCAGCGAAAGCCGACGTCCTCTACACGGGCGACAGCTACATCGACGCTGAGACCGCCCAGAACGCCGGCGTCGACTTCCTCGCCGTCACCACCGGCACCACCAGCGCCGCGGCCTTCACCCGCTACCCCCATATCGCCGTCCTGCCCGCCATCGCCACGCTCAAAGACATGGTATGATACAGGCACCATGCAATCAGATATCATCCGACAGGAAGCAGCATGACAGAACAGGAGGCATGCCTCGGTGAAACAATCATACAGACGCATCGGATTGCTCATGCTCATCACCTTCATAGCACTTCTGGGCTATTTCTTGATCCGGACACAGGCCGACCGCGTTGCCATCCACTTTGACGATACAGAGCGAATCCCAAGCTACCAGTTCGAGAGTCAGGATGCTCCGCTGAAAATCGCCATGATCTCCATTCTCGACCGAGCAGATACAGAGCAGGACCAGCGACAGCTGGCCAACGGGATTGGCCGCCTCCTCAACCGTCCGGTCCTGCTCTTGCGGCGCAAGAGCTACATGGAAATCAATCGACTGCTCATGCGCGGCGAGGCAGACATCGCCTTGCTCTCCACAGGAGCCTACTGCACATACGGCAGAGAAGAAGGCTTCCAGTTGCTGGCCATGCAGGAACGCAATCATCTGCCCTACTATTACGGGTACATCATCGCGCCACAGGACAGCACAGCAGAATCGCTCAGTGACCTCCGCGGCACGCGTTTCGCCTATGTCGACCCGCTGAGTTATTCAGGCTGCCTTGGCGTACAGGAACAACTCGCTGCAATGGGAGAAGAATCTTCCCACTTCTTCCAATCCTCTTACTTTACGTACAGTCACGCGGCTTCGATACGTGCCGTCGCCAATCATGAAGCAGATGGAGCCACCATCGACAGCCTCACCTACGATTATTTGCAGCATCATGCGTCACAACAACTGCAGAAGATACGTGTCATCGCCGTACTGCCTCCGCGCGGGACCAGCCCCGTTGTAGCGCGTCGAGGGCTTGAGAGAACTGAGGATATCCAGCAGGCATTCCTGCATCTCCAGGACGACCCCGAAGCGCAGGCGGCCATGCAGCACTTGATGATCGACCGCTTCATCCCGCCCGATGCATCCCTGTACCCGCCAATCCAATGGCGCGAAGGAGGAATACGATGAACTGGCTGTCGCACCTCACCATTGTCAACAAACTCAGTGTCATGCTGGTCAGCGTCCTGTGCCTCTTCAGCATCCTGATCGGCCTGCTGCTCTTCGAGACACTCTCGGATATCATGACCCGCGACCTCATCGCCAGAGGGGCATCTATCTCCTCCGAAGTCGCTGAATTAGCCCGCGATGCCATTCTCTCCCATGACCTTCTGGCTCTAGAAGAGCTCCTTTCCATGGAAAAAGAGCATAACGACTTCATCGCCTACGCCTTCATATCGGACAACCAAAACAAGATCATGGCCCATACCTTTTCGCAGGGAATCCCCAAAGGACTCCTCGCGCTCCACGGCAATGAGCAAACTGCCGATGTCGATGTGAAGCGCTATATGAGCGACCGCGGCCCCATCCAGGATATTCAAGCCCCTATCGAAGACGGTTCCCTTGGCTATGTCCGCCTCGGACTTGACGAATCAGCCATCGAGAAGATACTGGCAAACAACCTGCTGAAACTCACCGCCATCATCTTTGCCACCGGTTTGCTAGGCGCCATCTTCGTTCATCATCTGACACATGTCTTCACGGCCCCATTGAATCAACTCATTGACTTTGCCCAGAAAATCGCCAAGGGGAATGCTGATGTCAAACCTATGCAGACAACTTCCACCGATGAATTTGGACAGCTCACGACCGCCATGAACACCATGGCCCGACACCTCCGCCACGCAGCGCAGGACCGTCAGCGCCTCCTTGCGCATCTCATGACGGCACAAGAGGATGAGCGCCGTCGCATCTCCATGGAACTGCACGACGAAACAGGGCAGGCTCTGACCGCACTTCTTCTCTCCCTGCGGACACTTGCTCGACAGGCATCCAACGAAGAAAGCCGCCAGTACATCCTCGCCGTGCGCGAAGAAGCGGCTCATACCTTCCAGCGACTCCGCAGCCTGGCAGTCGAGCTCCGTCCTCCCGCACTCGATGAACTCGGCCTTGAAGCCGCCATTTCTAATCTCGTGGAATCCTATCGCCAGCACAGCAGCGTTGCCATATCATTCCGCTGCCAACTGGACAGAACGCCCGGCGAGACGTTCAGCCTGGCTGTCTACCGCATGACACAGGAGTGCCTGACAAACATCCTCAAACATGCCCAAGCCGCGAAAGCCGAGATTGAGCTGCAGAGCAGCGACAAAGGCATTCTTCTGTATGTGCGCGACAACGGCATCGGCATCGCCCCGCAGCGCCTACGCCAGGCCCGCAAAGAAAATCATCTCGGCTTATTCGGGATGGAAGAGCGCGTCAAGATTCTCGGCGGAACCATCCAATTCCGCGCTGAACCACCTGCTTGGACCACCGTCATTGCCATCACTCTCCCTCTTGAAACCACCTGATCATCTTGATTATACTGATACAGACAACTGAGTAGTTAGGAGCGATAACCTTGCTGAACATCATGCTTGTAGACGACCATTCCCTAATACGCACCGGCCTTCGCCTGCTCTTGCAGGACAATCCTTCCTATCATGTGGCATGCGAAGCCGGTTCAGCCGAAGAAGCGCTGTCCCTATTGCGCCAAAATCCAGTTGACCTCATGATCCTAGATATCTCCATGCCGGGAATGGGTGGCCTGGAATGCATCACAGAAGCCCGGCGCATCTGCCCGCGCATCCGGATCATCATGCTCAGCATGCATGAGAGCGATTCCTACATCCGCAAAGCCATGACACTCGGTGCCAACGGGTACATCCCCAAGAGTTCTGCCGATGACGAACTCCTCGACGCCGTGCGCACCGTGTCCGAGGGAAAGCTTTACCTGAGCCGCAATGCCGAGCAATCCCTGCTCTCCATGCTCTTCCAGAGAGACGAAAGACAAGCCGCTCCTCTCGAGCAGCTGAGTCCGCGCGAATACGAAGTATTCCAATATCTCATCCATGGCTATACCATCACAGAAATTGGCAAGAAACTTCATCTGAGTGTCAAGACCATTGACACCCATAAGACAAAGATGATGGAGAAACTCGGTTGCACCAAACGCAGCGACCTCGTCGCCTTTGCCCTGGAGCACCATGTATTCAGCCAGGAATGGCATGACTGAATCGCCAATGTCAGGATTGGTCTATCAGACGTCAGAACAATGTCGCACATCAGAATTTTTCTGATGCACCCCACAAAATATCCGAGGCAGAAAGCAGAATTACTCCGATTTAGGAATATCAAACAATTCTATATAATAAAGACATCAAGAGCAACAGCGTCTCATATTCTGGAACGGAGGGAACCTCATGATATCTTTATTACGGCCACGCTCGTCAAAAGCCCATGTACCACAGGACCGCATCACCAAGGTCTACCGGTCACTGCGGCGTCAGACACTCCTCGGCATCACTATCGGCTACGCCTGCTTCTACATCGTGCGCAATAACTTCGCCTTGTCGACGCCCTTCCTGAAGGCTGACCTGGACCTCTCGGCCGCTCAAGTCGGACTGCTTTCCAGTTACATGCTGATTGCCTACGGCCTCAGCAAAGGCTATATGAGCAGTTTAGCCGACAAAGCCGACCCTAAGCGCTTCATGGCCCTCGGGCTGATTCTCTGCGCCCTCATCAACATCGTGCTCGGCTTCAGCACCGGCTTCACGGCGTTTTCCATCCTCGTCGTCCTTCTCGGAACATTCCAAGGCATGGGCGTCGGGCCCTGCTTCATCTCCATGGCAAAGTGGTACCCCAAGAAGGAACGTGGCATCATCGGTGCCATCTGGAACACCTCGCATAATATCGGCGGCGGCCTGGTCGCGCCCATCGTGACACTCGGCTTTTTCCTGTTCGGCTCCGAGCACTGGCAAACGGCCAGTTACCTCTTCCCCGCACTCATCGCCATCGTAGGTGCCGTCGTCGTCCTTTCCCTAGTCAAAGGTGCGCCAGAGAATGAGGGACTCCCCTCACTCAACAAGATCTGCCCAGATGACGAGAGCCTTGACACGATTGTGAAGAAAGACAATGCTCCTGAAAACATGAGTTCCTGGCAAATCTTCAAGACGTACGTCCTGCCAAACAAGAACGTCTGGTGCGTCTCCCTTGTCGATACCTTCGTCTACACCGTCCGCTTCGGCATGCTGACCTGGATGCCGATCTACCTCCTGCAAGTCAAAGGCTTCAGTAAGGCAGAAATGGCCATCGCCTTTTTCGTCTTCGAATGGGCCGCCATCCCGACCACGCTTTTCTCCGGCGTGATTTCCGATAAACTCTTCAAAGGCTACCGCATGCCTCCCGCCATCATCAGCATGTGTCTCATCTTTGCATGCATCATTGGGTACTGGCAGAGCGAAAGCCTGCTCGTCACGACAATCTTCGCAGCTGTCGTCGGCTGCCTCATCTACGTCCCACAGTTCCTCGCATCCGTCCAGACCATGGAAGTCGTTCCCTCCTTTGCAGTCGGCTCTGCCGTCGGCCTGAGAGGATTCATGAGCTATGTCGTCGGCACATCCTTCGGCACCAGCGTCTTCGGCTTCATGGTCGACCGCGTCGGCTGGGATGGTGGCTTCTATATCCTGTTCACCGCCGTCATCCTCTGCCTCATCTTCTGCGTACTCACCCACCTCGGTGCTGTAAAACTCCACCGAAAAGCACAGGCACTAGCGTCAGATGACGATGCCTCTGCCCCAGCTCTCGCAAAAAATTGACACACACGAACCATGCCCAGCACTTGCAAAAACAAACAGATAATGGTAAAATATTTAAGTCAGCAATGACGCGGGCATAGTTCATCGGTAGAATGGAAGCTTCCCAAGCTTTAGAGGGCGGTTCGATTCCGCTTGCCCGCTCCATATGAAATACAACGGCTGCCTGAATCTCGGATTCAGGCAGCCGTTTTTTGTCAGCAAAATCAAAGCCAGTTCTGTGCCAGCTGCTACTAAAAACATAGACAAAAATGTGCATGTCTTAGAAAAATTCCTTATTCA
>OGYD01001079.1_pt1 | contig 21725 bp, 19 predicted proteins | sample 1576441 | NCBI WGS metagenome assembly OGYD01 (sample SAMEA3541537, study PRJEB24748) | human gut metagenome | biome: human gut; feature: human-associated habitat; material: faeces | place: China | collected 2012 | reverse complement strand
ATCCGCCCGCCACACGTTCGGAGCCGAAGCTGTATCCCGCGCAGGTCGATATACGTTCGGGCCCCAAATCTGTATCCGCCAGCCCCCCCGCGGCCCTGCCGTCCGCACCCCCGCCCCGCGCCGCGACGGCCCCAAATGTGAAGAAACCCGGACTTCGGCCCAGCGTCACCAAACGTCGTGCTAGCTTCCCCTTGCGCCAGCGTCGGCAGAGAGTAAAATTTCATAGGTTCGATGGGTATCGACCGCGCTCGCAGCCACCGCCGCCCCGCAAGGAGCGCCCGGCCACGCGCTCTCGCGCCCGCAGCAAGCAAGAAGCGCGGACGCGTGCCCGCGCGCCGTGTGGATAGGAGACTCAATGTCCGGACACTCTAAGTGGGCTACCACCAAGCACAAGAAGGCGGCCATCGACGCTAAGCGCTCGTCGCTCTTCTCCAAGCTCTCGCGCAACATCACCGTTGCCGCCAAGATCGGTGGCGACCCCAACCCGGACAACAACGCCACCCTCGCCGCTGCCGTCCAGCGCGCCCGCATGGTCTCCATGCCCAACGCCAAGATCAAGGCGGCCATCGACAAGGCCTTTGGTGCCGGCGCGGACGCAGCCGTCTACGAGGAGATCACCTACGAGGGCTACGGCCCCGCGGGCGTGGCCGTCTACGTTGACTGCCTGACCGACAACAAGAACCGCACCGCCGCAGACGTCCGCTCCGCCTTCACGCACGCTGGCGGGAACCTGGGCACCACCGGCTCCGTCGCGTTCCAGTTCGAGCGCAAGGGCTCCATCGCCGTGGAGAAGGTCATCCACAGCGACGAGAAGAAGGTCCCCGATCGCGAGAACGCCGTGGACGAGGACGAGTTCATGCTCGCCGTTGCCGAGGCTGGTGGCGAGGACTACGAGGACGCCGGCGAGGAGTGGATCGTCTACACCGCATACGACAAGATGCAGGACGTCCAGAAGGCGCTCGAGGACCAGGGCATCGAGGTCAAGGGCTCCGAGCTTACGATGGTGCCCACCACCCCCACGGACGTCACAGTCAACGACGCCAAGAAGGTCCAGCGCCTCATCGACCGCCTGGAGGAGCTTGAGGACGTCCAGAACGTCTACAGCACCATGAACGTCACGGACGAGATCGCCGAGGCCCTCGCGGAAGACGAGGACTAGCGCATCGAGAAATAGCGCACCTACCGGCGCCGGGAGCCACGAGCTTCCGGCGTCGTTTTTCTTTGGCAGCGTCTTGCGTGCGAGAAGCAACGTCCTCTAAGCCCGCTCCGGCAGGCTATCTCATAGCCGACCGGAGGTCCCGTGGTTTTGCTCAAGTACACGTTAGTCATGTGTACTTGAGCAAAACTACACCTTGGACTTCAAACGCTTGGTATCTGAATCTGCGGCGGATAATGTAGAGGTTGAATCCTGATCTCATATGCAACCGTCGCCGGGCATTTGGGATACATCTTCACCGCTCCAATTGCTGTAAATCATCTGAACGTACGGTGCTCCCATCGACGCCCTGGCATGTATGGGCAGGCAGTGCGATATCATTAACTACAAATCAGGGTTAGCTTGTGGCGAGAATTGCCTCCGGGGGGGGGTCGTGGAAGAGACTGCATTACAGCGCGAGGACGCAGGCGTCCTCGTTTTTTCTGGCGCGTTGGTACGTCCGGTTTCGGGTGCAGAAGACGCAACCCCTTTCACATCACAAAGTAAATCATCTCGCCCAGGCTCCGCGGAGTTTGCTCACGAGCGGGAGCACTAGATGAATCAGATAGTAGTGGCAGTTGCCACGCATAAGCCGTACAAGATGCCGGATGACCCAATCTACTTGCCCCTGCACGTGGGAGCAGAGCTCCATCCGGATGTGCTGCCTGATATGCAGGGCGATAACACAGGAGACAACATCTCTGCCCTCAATGCTAGCTACAGCGAGCTCACTGGCCTCTACTGGCTCTGGAAGAACTGCGATGCCCAATACAAAGGACTAGTTCACTACCGCAGGCTTCTGGGAAGTGCGGACAAGTCAAAGCAGCATCAGAAGGATCCGTACGAGAAGCTCGTGGATGGCCCAGAGCTGCTCACTCTCCTGAGCAGCAAAGATGTGGTTCTTGCCAAGCAGCGCAACTACTACATTGAGACGGTCTACGACCACTACTCACACACCTTGGATGGTTCGCAGCTCGACAAGATGCGCAACATTCTTTTCGAGCGTTGCCTGGAGTACCTTCCGGCATGGGATGGCCTCATGAAGTCGACACGTGTGCACGTGTTCAACATGTTTGTGATGCCGGCAGCCACGTTTGACGCCTACTGCGCATGGCTATTCCCCCTGCTCGACGAGCTTGGCCATAGGATTGACGCAAGCGAAATGGACTCCTTCGCTGCACGTTGGCCTGGCCGTGTGAGCGAGCGTATGCTAGATCCCTGGCTTACCACCAATGGCATCACGTATTCCGAGCTGCCTGTGGTCAGTCCAGAACCGGTAGACTGGGTAAAGAAGGGCTCCTCCTTCTTAGCTGCAAAGTTCCTTGGCAAGAAGTACGAGAGGAGCTTCTAGTCTGTTCCCCTTCTGAAACTCTGCTAACGCTTGATACTGGAGAGTGGTCAAATGTCCTTGTCGACTGTTGAGGCATTTAAGCATATTGAAGCGAGTGGAAACCTAATTGAGCTTGATGATAAAAAGCTTCATCAACTTCAGCTTGTGCTCACTGAAATGGTACGTGACTTTGACTCATTCTGTCGTAATAACAATATTGAGTACTCCCTAGGTGGTGGCAGCTGTTTGGGCGCAGTTCGTCACAAGGGGTTTATCCCATGGGATGATGATGTCGACATCAATCTGTCTCGTAAGGACTTCGAGCTTCTCAGGGGAAGCTTCGATAAGCAGATGGGCTCAAAATATTACCTCCAAGTTCCCGGCGAAACTCCAGATTATGAACTCGGCCTCGGGAGAATCCGACTGAGAGGAACAACGCTTCGGAGTAGAGAAGACTTCGAGGCAAATCCGGGTTCGGATGAATGCGGCGTTTATATTGATTTGTTTGTTTTTGAAAACACGCCTGATGGAAAAGTCGCCCGTGCGTGGCATGGTCTTGTCTCGCTATTTCTTGGTTTTGCACTTTCGTGCAGGCGCTTTGCAAAGTACAAACAAGAATACTTGTCTTTTGCAGGAGATAATAAGAGCTTTGTCAGGACGATAAAGATTAAGGCTTTATGTGGGAAGCTCTTTTCTTTCAAGAGTGCTGCAGACTGGTGCGCAGCCTGGGATAGGTGGAATAGCCGAGTAACTAATGAGAACTCGATGTTTATTACTGCTCCCGTTGGCAGAAGACACTATTTTGGTGAGCTAATTAAGCGCGGCGATTATTTCCCTTCTAGTACGGGTGAATTCGAAGGCATTAGTGTCGAGCTTCCACGAGATCCAAGCTTGTATCTATCGAGTCTATATGGGCCCGACTATATGCAGATACCTCCGGTTGAGAAGCGGGAGACTCACGTTGTGCTTAGCTATGACCTCGGGAGGTACTCACAAGCATGATGCCTTTGAATAGAATACTGTCAGAGGCTCGAAGGACAGTATTTACTGTGAAGCACTGCGGCAGGATATCAGATGCAATTAATTTATTGATTGCTGACACGTTTTCATGAGGAGGTCAGTTGTTTTCTCGTGAGCTTCGTCCCATTGAGCTTGCGAATCTCAGTAGGTACCGAACTGAGCTCTACGGGGGATTTGCAATTTGGATTCTGGCGTTTCACCTGCAGGAGTGGGGTATTTTTACACTCCTAAAAGGAAGCACGTTCCCAGGAAAACTGTTCAGTCATTTCCTCACTCTTGGAAGTATGGGTGTCGATGCATTTCTTGTTCTCAGTGGTATGTCACTTTACTTTTCAATGAAGAAAAATCAAAATATTTATGAGTTTGCCGCGAGGAGAATATCAAGACTGCTTCCTTCGGTGGCTTTGCTATTTGGAGGAATCTGGATATCTTCTTTTATACTCGAGGAAAATCTCCCCCAACTTATCGTTCGGTTCGCCGGCCTTTCTCTTTGGTTCGAAGGCAACAAGACGGGAACGTGGTACGTCTCAGCGATTCTTGTCTGCTATTTTCTGTATCCATACATTTACGCTTGGCTATTTAGTAACGGGCTTAGGACATGGAGACTGTTCGAGCGGTGGTCTCTACTTCTATTGTTGTCTCTCGTGTCTTTCTGGGCAATGCACAAGCTGAATCCTGACTATTTTAAGCTGACCGAGATCGCCCTTGGTAGAATTCCCGGCTTTCTGTTTGGGTGCCTAATGGGGAAGGGCGTATACGAGAAGAAAACAATCGATGGAAGATGGATGCTGCCCATTATTCTCGGCGCCGCATTGTTCTATATTGTCGTTCAGCCTGAATACTCGTGGCATTGGTGGACAAGATGCCTTTATCCAATCGGGGGCACCCTGGCGCTCTTTGTCTTCGTGTCCATTTTGGCTGAACTCGATACACATAATATGAGGACGATGGATGGGGAAAAGCGTCCGCTCTGGGCATTATTAAGAATATCGGGAACGCTTTCGCTCGAGCTATATCTAGGCAGCGTAGCACTTGTGAGCCTTATCAAAATCGTTCAAACATCCTTCGGGTTTTCTGTTCAAATCGTAGGTCCCTGGATGCAGATAATCCTTTCCATCATGTTCTCTATGGCCTGTTATGCGATAGCCCTGGCATCGCATAGATGCACTTCGGTATTCAGCCAAATAAGGGATAAGTGCATGAAGTATAAATGCCAGTAGCTTCAGCGTATTTGACGGAACTCCGGTCTTCCGTGAGGGTGGAAGGCTTATCTTTTTCAAGCTGGTAGTAGTTTTCGGTTCGCTCTGCTTATGGAAGGGGACTGCGACGAAATGGATACCGCAGAGACAGTGATATTTGCGGGCGGTGTTGGAAGGCGAATGTCGGGCAGCACTCGTCCAAAGCAGTTCCTCGAGTTAAGCGGCCGTCCGATCATCGACTACACAATCTCTCGCTTTGCCCTTCATCCGCAGGTCTCTCATTTGGTTATTAGTTGTCTTGAGAGCTGGATTCCCTTTTTAGAGGACTGGCTTTCCAAGCATAGATATCCTGTCCCCATTGACGTAGTCCCTGGTGGTCGAAATGGCCAGGAGTCTATCTTTAATGGCATTAAGTTTCTTCGAGATCTTCATCCCGGGGACAAAGAATCAATCGTCCTAATACATGATGGGGTTCGACCGCTCATTGACGAGGACACAATTACTTCCTGCATAGCTTCTGCCCGCGATCGAGGACCAACCGCCACAACCGCTCTTGCCACCGAGACGATAGTGCAAACCGGCCGCGACGGTTCTGTTCACACGATACTTCCGCGCTCTCAATGTGAGCTTGCGAGAGCACCTCAGGCATTTAGGTTGGAAGAACTATTTGCGGCTCATTTGCGCGCAATCGACGAAGGCAAGTTCGATTTCATTGACTCGATCAGCATGATGTCTTACTACGGCTACAAGATTTATACCGTCGAGGGTCCTGCGGAGAACATCAAGGTCACGACGCCTATGGATTACTACGCCTTTAAGGGGTTCATGGAAGCTCGAGACCAAGAGCTCATGTGGAATAAGTGAGCGTCCAGCCACGCTATTCAAATTAGGAATGCTAGGTGAATCATGGGAACACAGTACCTAGAAGAGTTTGCCCGCCTCGCAGCAAGCGATTCAGAGGATCTCATAAAGTCATTTTCCGGTAAGAAGATCCTTGTCACAGGTAGTACTGGCCTTGTAGGAAGCACCATAGTAAGGGCCCTGCTCGCAGCAAATGAGTTTCTTGATGCCCGTATTTCTGTCGTTCTTCCTGTAAGAAACGTCGTCAAGGCGAAATCGCTCTTTGGAGAAGGTGCGACCTACCTTGAGTGGTCTCTTGGCGACAGTCTGGATGAGTGTCCTGCAGTGGATTACGTTGTCCATGCTGCTGCCCTTACCGCGAGCAAGGATTTGCGATATAAGCCGGTCGAGGTAATTGGTGGCACCGTTTCCGGGACGACTGCTGTTCTGAACTATTGCAGACGCGTTGGCGTCGCCGGCTGTGTTTACATCTCGTCCATGGAGGTGTATGGAAAGGTCGACGGCGTGGCAACGGAGGACAACATGGGTCTCGTTGACCCAACAGTAGTCAGAAACAGCTATCCGGAATCCAAACGCCTAAGCGAGGCGTTGGTTGCAGCATATGCGGACGAGTACTCGGTGAACGCTTGCTCGGCTCGCCTTGCACAAACCTTTGGTGCCGGAGCGTCCAGGGACGACACTCGCGTCTTTGCGGATTTTGCTCGTCGCGCAGTAGCGGGGGAGAGCATCGTCCTGCTCACCGATGGCTCGAAGAGCAACCCCTACCTTTCCACCCGAGACCTGCCGTCTGCGGTTTTCACGCTCCTTGTCCATGGCGAAAAAGGGCAGTCATATAACGTTGCAAACGAAGCGACTTACTGCAGCATTCGTGAGATGGCTGAGCTTGTCGCAAGCAGGTTCTCAAATGGAAAGTCTTCTGTCGAGTTTGACATTGACAAAAAGAAGGCCGCCATGTATCCAACGCCTACGCATCTCATCTTGGATACAACTAAGATTCGCAATCTAGGCTGGCGGCCTCATGATGGTCTCGAGGACATGTATGCGTCCATGATTCGATCTTGGAATGACCGGTAGTTGATCGTCAAGGAGTAACACGTGAAAGAGAAGCTTCTTACAGTTTCAATTGCTGCCTACAACGTCGAGCAGTATCTCCGACAGGCTCTTGAGTCACTTGTAGTACCAGAAACCATGGATGAGATAGAAGTTCTCATTGTGAATGATGGCTCAGCAGACTCGACATCTGCCATTGGCCATGAGTTTGAGAAGAAGTATCCGGAGACCTTTCGAGTAATTGACAAGGAAAACGGCGGATATGGCACGACAGTCAACCGGGGCATTTCCGAGGCCAGAGGAGTGTACTTTAGGCTTCTTGATGGGGATGACTGGTTCGATCGGGAAGGCCTCCTCGATTTGGTTCAGCGCCTGCACTCTGGAGACGCTGACGTGTATCTGACCCCCCGATACGTTTGTCGGGAGGGTAGCGATGAAAAGACCCTCGAGAGCAACGATTGGTATCAGTTCGAATGCCGCACTTACGGTAGTGACGAGATGTCATTTGGAACATCCTTGGGAATGTGGTTCATTACCGTGAAAACCGATCTCCTGCGTAGCCATCCCTTTGACTTGCCTGCGCACACCCTGTATACGGACCAGATTTTCACAGTTCGTTCGCTCGCTCACTCGCAGACATTCCAAATCTGCCCCAGACCTCTCTACTGCTATAGGGTTGGGCGCGAGGGGCAGAGCGTCTCGAGGGAAAGCCGAATAAAACACATCGATGATCAAAAGCGCTCTGTTGGGATGTGCCTTGACTACCTTGCAACCCAAGATGATCTCACCGAAGACAACCGAGCGATTCTCGTTGACCGAGTGGCTCGCTATTACAATGTGTTGATAAAAACCCTGCTGCTGCTGCCTGCGTCTAAGGCTACCTGGAATGAAATCAAAGCGCTTGACGCTGCCACCAAGTCCAAATATCCAGACGTGTACTCCAAGGCCTGCCAGTCAAAAAAGTTCGGCGTGGTGAGGTTCTTGGGCCATATAGGCTATTGGCCGGTGGCCATGCGAGGGATTGACAATTGGGAGTAGTAGCGAAGTTCCCTATATAGCAATTAACGTTTGGGGGAGCCAATAGCGATTGTGTTGGCTCCCCCAAACTATTGGGGCACGTTAAACGTAAAATGACAAAAGTCACTCTGAAAATGGCTTTGCCCATTAGTGATTTATTGCCTCTTACGGAAACTACTTTGCGAGCTTGGGGAATAGCCTGGCAAACTGCGAGTTTCTCGTTACTCGGCAATACACGAACGATACTGCGAGGTACGAGAGACCTCCGACAGCCACCTCAATTACCAGTATGACAATTGGTGACAGCGCAGCGAGGGCAAGAATAAAGTGCACAGCACGAATAAGCGCAAGCATGCAAAGCCCAATGAGGGTAAAAGGCAGGGCATCCCGAAGGTGTTCCAGTAGCGGAAGCTCCGCTCGCACGAGTTGAGCTTGGACAAGTAATACGGACGCCTCTGCGGCTACCGTTGCAAAGGCAGTTCCCATTGCTCCCGCGGCTGGAATTGCAAATAGGTTAATCATAATATTCACTGCTGCACCAGTTAGCACAGAGACGGTAAAGCCTCGGTCTCGGTGGGAGGGGACAAGGTATTGGACGCCGATAACGTTTGATGCACAGATGAGAGGAATGATGAGGGAGAGCACCTTCATCAGCGGAACGCATTCCTCGTATCCAACTCCAAAGAACACGGGAACAAATTCTGGTGCCACGGCAATGATGCCAAAAGTAAGCGCCATGGCGCATGCCTGCATAAACCACATGGTCTCACGGACAAGATTCACCGCTTCCCTCTGGCGTCCGGAAGCTATGACCTCGGTCATCTTTGGAAGTACGACTGCGCCGAGAGCGGTAATGATCGCAAGGGGCATCTTTGAGATTTTCTCGGCATAGTCATACATGCCTGTCTGCTCCATGCCAGCCATGCCTCCGAGCATCACTTTATCGAGTAGGGTGTAGAGGCTCGTCGCAATCACTGGGATAAAGAGCATGAAATTGGGCTTGAGATGCATAAGCATCTTCGCCCAAGTGGGGTGAACGGGATCGACGTAGCGCTTGACGAAGGGCCATACGAGCAAAGCGTTAATAAAGTACGGAGCGGAAATCGCAAAGACGTATGCCCATGTGTCACCCTCTGTGTGGACGAATGCGAATATGAAGAACATCCCCGCAAGTCGCGTGCAGAAGTTTCGTACCATGGGAACCTTGAATTCCTGGCAGCCATTGAGAAGCCAGGTTACGTCGACAACCGAGCCAATAACCCAAAGGCTCCAGATTAGAGAGATGAGGAGCTGGTTGGACCCGATGGCGAAGGCGTACAGAAAGTACAACGCCGTAACGGCGATGCCCACTACGAGGTTCATTGAGAACAGGTTCCAGAACGTCTCGGAACGGGCCTTGCGATTATCCCCGCACGAAGCTATCTCACGGACGCCGTAGTTTGTGATTCCTAACTGGGCGAACAGTACGAAGTAGTTTGCAATCGACTGGGTGTACGTGAAGACTCCATTGCCACTCGCGCCAATCGTCCTGGATAGATATGGAGTCGTGATGAGAGGGACGATGACATTGAGTATCTGATACGCAGAGTTAAACGCGAAATTCTTTTTAATTGAGTTGGGCATGGCTCTACAATTCGTCGGGAACTAAGCTTCGCTGTGGATGCGGAGGGGACTTTATTAGAATGATATCTCAGAATCACATTTCACTAACAAAAGAATGGGAGTGATGAATATCAGCGAGCGGTATGATTACAAATAAGTTGAGCTTGAAGTTGCTGCAAACATTTTTCTGCAGAATGACTCCGCATCCAGATGGTATTGGATGCATTCGATGCACCAGCATTGCTTGGTTCATTGATTATGTTGGCTAGGTGTTGCGGAGCGCGCGGGTTACGGAAAACCGCCAATCTAGATGCAGTTGGGCCAGAGTCTTCGAAAGAAAAAGGATATCTTAGCCTCATGTCTGATGCTGATGAAGAGAACGTAATCGCTGTCCTATTTTGTTTACGAGAATCATTTATTAAAGTCTGATTGGACATTTATGAACGCTACGACCACCGCCGGAAGCAATAAAGACCTCAGCAAAACAGTATTCTTCGCTGGGTATGGGATGTTGCTGCTCTTTCGACTATCTGTTCTCTCACTTTTGGCGTTTCCAGATGGTTCAATTCAAAACACATTGTTCCATTTTGGTTCCCTCTTGGTGTTAACTGTATCGTCAGCTATTTCGGTATTCTGGGAGAAGACTCCAATAACAAAGTCATGTATACCAGGCCTGATACTACTTGTCGTTGGTATTATCCAATTACTTATTGCAAAAGACGCCTTGTTTATCGATTTGGCATTGGTGTTTATCGCTTCTTGTGATATTGACTTTCGTGAAATTGCGAAATTCACCCTTATCGTTGAGGGGTGCGGCTGCGCCGTCATTGTCTTGAGCTCGCTAATTGGTCTTATTCCCAATTATTACAACACTAGGTCAGATGGGACCGTCCGGTACTATCTGGGCTTTACTTACAGTACACTCCTCAGCCATCTCTTCTTGAATATGGCTCTGCTCGTCCTATATTTGCGCCGAGAGCGTATTCACTATTATGAAATTGCTTTGCTTGCACTCATTGATACGTCAATATTTCTCTTCACTGATTCTAGAAACTCATTTGTTCTTGGACTAGCTGCATTGTTGGTAGCAATTATTCTCAAGAACGGTGCCAGTGGATTCTTTCGTTGTTTTGGAAGGTGCATACAACACTGTGCGCGTATTGCCATGGTTCTATTGCCGGTGATTTCACTTCTGGCTGCCCTGCTGTACAACCCACACAGCGTTGCATGGCAGTCTGCAAATAAAGTGTTGAGCAATCGTCTTGCGCAGACTTCAGCATCAGTGGATAGATATGGTTGGACGCTCTTTGGGCAAGATATCGAATTCGTTGGTAACGGGCTGGTTCCTGGGGGTGATGGATTGACGGATACCGCAGCACATCCTGATGGAGATGCTAATTTTATTGATAATTCTTACGTTCATGTGCTTGTGATTAATGGTGTATTAGTTGCAGTTGCTTGCTGGATGACACTGATTATTGCGGCTCAACAGTGTTTCCGAACTAATGATAGCTGGATGGCGCTCATCTTGCTTGTGGTTGCGTTGCACTCCTTGTTCGACCCCCAGCTATTACAGATTGTTTACAACACCTTCTTGTTCGTAATCTGGCGGTCGCTTGGCAGTCATGGGAATGACGGTAAGTTGAATGTGCCATATCGTCCAGTGAAATGAGTCCGAAATTCGCTAGCGGGCAAGGGGGCAATATCATTACTTAATTATCAAGGTGGAGTTCGGAAGTAACGCTTCTCAGTAAAGCGCGACCCAAAATGGTCGTGAGGAAAGGCGGGTATCGATCTCTTGGCTATCGGATTGCTTTGCAAATCACATAGTTCAGCAACAATTGGACTGTCTAAATATAGGGTTGAATCATTTTAGTAGACCTTGTTATGGGTGGGCGACCTTCCGGAGGAATCGAGTCGGAGGTCTTCAACCTTGGCAATTGACGCGACAGGCTTGCTGCCTTGGCTCCTCTGTGTATGTCCTCTATCTTGTCCTCTCCGATCACTACATGATGCGCGGCCCGAGCTACCGCGGTCGCGGGCTCGACACCTACTCGGTCGAGGTGGTGCCGCAGGCGACGAAAGTCAGGGGGTGCAGCTCGAGGGGGTGTAGCAACAGCATGAGTTAGGCAATCGGCTGCCGACGCATTGGCCAGAATTGGCTGGTCGGAATTGGCGATTGTCATCCGACTGGATGTAGCTAATTTCTTCCGGCACCAACACCGTGGTGAGATTAAGGCGAGGTACTATCGAGTTTCCCAAAGACGAGGTAAGAAACTAAGCGTGAGGCACGTGCTTGCCGTTATTGAGGCTGAGCACGAGTATTACGTTGCAGTAATGGCCGAAGTTAATAAACGCTATGCCATCTTGATCGCATTACCCTCTAAAATAGCTATTACGAGCGCTGAATCAGAGGGCAAGGAGCTGATATGGGCATATGGGATTGCTGAAAACAACAATGCCCCGGATTTCTGGCTCCGAGGTAGGCCGCGTCATAAACCAATGGTAAATGACTATCTGTACAGTACCCTACCGAGGTCCGTCCACTCAAGAGGTCGGGATATCTTGAAAGGGAATAGCGTCATTGTGCCACGCCAATAACCGCTGATGGTTCTCGATTGAATACCTTGGCAATTGGTTGCGTTCTCTGTGAGCTTGCACTCTTCCCTCATATCCCCTTCGAACTTACAACGAAGGAGGACCGAATCCGCACGTGCTACATGCAGGTCTGCTTTTCTTACGTCAGCTCCGAGGCCGTAGCGAACACAGACATCCCCGTAGGACGTTTGGGCTTGGCGAAAAGAAAGCGCAAGCGACGAGAGTTATCAAGGATACGATGACCGCAGGTCTCATCAAGCAGGCAGACCAGGACGCTTCCCCCGCAACATGCGATACGTTGCATACTGGGCCTAAAGTTAAACTTGAGGTATCGCTCGGGGGATTGTTAGGATGCTCTGGGGGCATGTGGGCACGAGAAACCGCAGGTCTGCAGGCCGACTGCTGCCCCCTTCTTCACTGAGTCTAAGTATCGCTGGCTAAGAGGGGGCGCTTCCGACGCGAGTTCCCAGGCTTTCCTTGGATGCCAGAACCCGAAGTGGCCAATGCGCTCGGGGGCTTGAAGCTTTCGCTAGGAGATGGCAATAAAGTCCTTGGTGGGAATGGGAAAAAGTTGGATATTGTTGCTGCAGTCATTTGTCTATTTGCTCAAGTGCACTTTAGTCAAGTGTGCTTGAGCAATAATCCGTTCGGTCGAGCCGCGCTTACTTGTGGCGGCGCGCTGCCGCATTTCGAGCATCTCGATGGATGCTATCGACCAAGCTGAACCTCGCTAACCGTCTTTTCGGTTTTTGAGCAGGTATCTCTGTGTCGAACTGGTGTAAAGCGCTGGGCAGCCGAGAGAGTTGCGTAGTGCGATTTGACGGCATCGGGGAGCGTCCAATCTCAATGGTCAGCAGATTCAACATGACGTTTCTTTCAGCGATGAATTCGATGCGTTTTAGCGATATTTTTACCGTATTTCGTAAAAAATAGCTCAGAATACAATTCAAGTAGTTTTTGAGGAGAAGGAGCGAGAACCATGCTACTCAATTTCAGCTTCCAGAACTTTCGAAGCTACCGTGATGCGCAGCAATTCTCGATGGAGCGATCTAAATCGGCTCAAAAGCGTGACTCTGCAACATGGGGCCACAACAACGTATCCGTCGCAACGGGTGTCTACGGCGGTAATGCATCCGGAAAGAGTGCTTTCCTCAACTCGATTCGATTTGTTGCAGGGTATATCGCGCGTGGCTTTAGCGGGAACATCGATTTGGCTGAGGAGCTAAGTCCATTCCTCCTTGATAACGACTCGCGTAACGATGCAACAAAGTTCTTGGTTGAGTTCATTGGCCCTAATGAGGGGCATTATCAATATGAGTTCGACATCACGAGAGAGCGCGTCTACTACGAGGAGCTTAGGAAGTACAACGGCGCACGCTCGTCCAGGCTATTCCTGCGCGAATTCTCAACTAATCAAAGTGAGTATATGTACAGCTATGGCCGGGCTTTTAGGGGAAACAAAAAAGTCTACGAGGATATCACCCGCCCCGATGCTTTGATGCTTTCGGCACTTCACGCTGCAAACTGCGAGCTGACCGAGGAAGCGTATCAAGAGTTTTCTGACAACTTTGGATTCTTTGAGGCATCTGGCTACCGGCGAGAGCTGTCCCTCATCAAACAAGATCTGTCTGAGCGAACCGCAATGGGGCGTGCGCTTCAAATGGTTATGGCGTCTTCCGGACTGGGAATTAACGTTATTGAGGCCAAGGACGCCCTTGATTTACTCTATGAGGCAAGCACATCAAAAGATGATTCTAGGGCCGGAGAGTACGAGAAACTCGCTTCTGGTCTAATCGCCCTTTCAAAACCCCACTTGTCATCCGAAGAGCGGGAAGAGCTCGTTCGCAAGCTCATAACAAACACCTTGCCGGTCCACCCAGAGCTAGTTTTCTCTCATGCTGGTCGTAATGGTTACGTTGGCGAGTTCTCCGAAGCGGACGAATCCAGAGGGACCCTAGCTGCGCTGGCGTTCTTCTCAATGGCGCTGCGCACCTTGTCAAGGAGGTCTATTGTCATTGTCGACGAGATAGATACAAGCCTCCATCCCCTGTATGTCGAGGAACTGGTTCGCCTGTTCCTTGACCCCAAGACAAATCCCAACCAATCACAGCTCATTTTTACCACCCATGATGTCTCGCTGATTAGCCGCTCAATGGAAGGGCAGACAACCTTGGACCGCGACCAAATTTGGTTTGTCGAGAAAAATCCATCCGGCGAGTCGACTCTGTATCCGCTTTCCGAAATCAAGTCGCGTGCAGGCGAGAACTATGGGAAGAACTATCTGAACGGCATCTACGGGGCTGCCCCGCAGCCATCGTTCCACCAAGCGTTTGCAAGTGCCGTTGCTCTGGCCGCTGAGAGCGACGAGGCATCTAAGAGCTAAGTGGGGGGTGAGCTTCTACTATGGCAGGCCGTTCGTTAAAACACACGTCCCTCAAGAAAGGTCGTCCTCGGGCAAATATCCGAAATCGCAAGAAACGTTGCCTAATCGTGAGCGGGGGAGAGGTAACTGAGGCGCGGTACTTCGAGGTCCTTCAAGCTCGCTATCAAAACCTAGTGTTTTGCGTAAAGTCGGATGTTGGAGCCCCTGATCAGCTTGCCGGCTATGCATCGGCGATTGTTTCTGGCAGGAAAGGAAGAGCGGACGAAGACGGGTACAGAGCCATCTTCGTTGTGGTGGATGTTGATGAGTTCCAGGTTGAGCGACTTCAGATGGCCCAGAGAAAGTGCGACTTGGCAGATGCTCTGCTCGTAATATCAAACCCTTGCTTTGAAGTTTGGCTCATTGATTATCGGCAGGCTTGTCCCGACTCCTTCACTACTACAAAAGTATGTGAGGGAAAAGCGGAAGCGTTGGGTCTTGTGGATGGCCCGCGTAACAAAGCACTATCCTCTGACTTCGTTTGCGATGTTGCCGAATCACTCGAGAAAGCAACGTCTAATGCCGAGCGCCATAACACTGACGAGCGAAAGTCGAAGCGCGAGCGTCTGGATAGTCTTGACTTTGCGCCATGGACTGACATGCCAGCGCTCATCGATAGCCTCGATAGGTTGAACCAAGGTTAGCCAAACGAACCAGTAGTTTCGTGTGTGGGTTTACGTGTAAATTGCTGGAGTCACTGAGAATCTGGAGCAATCGGGACCCCGGAGGAAAAGTTGTTAATTGACGTTGCAAACCTGATTGTCCAAGCCATCATCGGGGTTGCTACTCTGGCTGGCGTGATGGTCTCCCTATACCAGGTACACCGTGAGAAGATCATCCGGATGGAAGAGGAGAAGCGTAAGCAGTCGACGCGGATATCTCTATGGTACGAGGAGTACCGAGATAGAACTGATTGGCCGAGGGATGACCGGTTCGTGTAGCGGGCAGTCGTGCTTAGGAATGCTAGCGAGTCGCCCGTCTACGATGTAATTGTCACATGCGTCGGAATTAGCGGTGCCGGTCCAGAGCCGAGAGGTGAGGACAACGGCCGCGACTTCCCCTATCGGACGTGTGTCGGCACGCTTCCGCCTGGAACTTGGTATGTATGGCTTCCAACCGGAGGCGCGGGCATGCACATTCGTACGGCTCCCGAGGGCGCATTCACTGACGCGGGCGGGATATCGTGGGTTCGGCGCGGAAACGGCAAACTGGAGGAGATAGGGTCCGAACCTGCGCTCTTCTATAAACTTGACCTTCCCCTGGGGTGGGGAGGGTGCAAGCGGTTGGGCTAGCGTCCTCAATCGAGGCCAAGCGACGCAGGACGGGCCGGGACCCCCGTCATGAAACTAAGGCCCTCTGGCGGGCAGCGTGGGTTCGGCGCGGCAGAGCTGGAAGCTCGGCCGGCTTACCACATTCATGGGGGTCCCAGCCGAGCTTTTTCTAACAGGCCTGAGTTGTTGTCTCGTCTGGCATGGCGGCGTCGTGTTGGCGGGAATCTAACGTCCCATAGGCGGCAGCTGAGCAAGCCGACGGCCGATTAAGAAGAGGGGATGTTCTCTGCGGGGGGGCGGGCGGTGCCCCGGGCAAGGGTTTGCGCCATCGTTGCAGGGATGCACCTTCGGGCGAGAAGTTGGCGCCGGAGGGCACGTTAACGAATCAAACAAGCTGTGCGGAGCGAATGCCAACGTCGGAGTCTCTCATCATCTTCTGAATCAGGGCTCGCTGGTACTTACTCGCTTCCCAAGGACACGCCTCTGACCCTTGGAGAAGGAGCTGAGCTGCTCGTAGACGATTCTGGTGTCATCATGGGAGAACTCATACTCGTATCGCCTGTCTCCCCAGTAGAATGCGATGAAATACTCGGTGGGAGATTAGTCAGATGGCCTGTTCCCTTCAACGGACCGCGCTACGGTTTCCAAGCTACCAGCAACGGCAATCGATGAGCTCCGTCTCTTCTCCCGACGTTTGCCCCGAGCCTACATCTCGAACCGGTACGAATACAGGTCCCCATTGTAGTGTGTGGTGATGTACTCGAATGGTATTCGCAGCCCTTCTCGCTCAGTGTACGTTACGTGCGTCATCTGGAGGATTGCCACGTCATCGAGGCTCAGCAGCTGTCGTTGCTCCTCTGTGGGAAGGGTCGCGCTAATCTCCATGTCGTACCCGGCAACACGGATGCCAAGGGACTTAACGTAGGCATAGAAGGATTCGTTGAGCGCCTCGACGCTTATGGCGGGGATGACCTTTGCAGAGACGTACGTATCGCTGAGTGCGACCGGCTTCCCGTCCCCGGTTCGCAGCCTCACAAAGTGGTGAATGAGATCCTCGCCCGTGCAGTCCAGCTTCTGAGAAGCGATTGGGAACTCCGACGCGGGCAGGACCTCATAGCTGAGCAGCCTCGACCCTGCCTTCATCCCAATGTGCGCCATGTCTTCGGTGAAGCTTTCTGCCGCAAGGAGACTCTTCCGTATGTGCTGTGCCGTGACGAAGCTTCCCTTCCCGGGGACCCTCGAAATGTAACCGCTGCCGGCAAGGTTGTTCAGAGACTTGTTGATAGTCATACGCGAGAAGCCAAACCGGTCGCAAAGTTCCTGCTCCGTTGGGATCTTCTCACCAACGGAGACCTTGCCGGTCGAGATGAGGCCTCGGATGTACTCCTCGACCTGTTGGTACTTTGGCTTTGCTGACACTGCTCCTCCATCGTCCTCGCGGAACAAGACCACATCGGACGCTACGACATTAGCACGTAACAAAAACGTTTCACAGCAAACCATGTATATACCTTTATTTTTCAGATTTTATCTCGTGGTTATATCACTTGTGGATTGTTCCAAAAATGTGCTTGCATAGTAGCAATACTAAATGTATATACATAGATATACATCGGACTAGACAATCTTGGAGGCACGATGATTACCGAACTCGAAGACCCTACGATGATCGGCTACATCCACGATGGGGGAAATGCTCTCCGAAATGTCTTGGAGAACGAGGATGCGTTTCTCCTGCCATTCTGCAGCGTGATAGAAGGCAGCAACATCCAAGAGATTCACCTCGTGGGCTCCGGCACCAGCTATAACGCGTCCCTCTACATCGCAAAGATGATCAGGAGGTTCTCCAATATCGCGGCATATGCCGAGTACCCCACTCGGTCCGATCCAAAGGTTGACCTTGCCTGCTCTGGGTGTCGGGCAAGTCAGGTGCTTTACGTCGGCGTCTCGCAGTCCGGCACGAGTGTCTCGACCATTGACGTGCTTCGCAGGGCGCACGAGGCAGGCGCGACGACCATAGCGCTAACCGACGTCCTTGACAGCCCCGTGGTGGAGGAGGCAGACCATACCATTCGTCTCTTCACTGGCCACGAGGTGGTGCACGTCGAGACCCGCGGGTACCTTGCCACGCTGCTAGAGGGTTTTCTCATTGCCCTAGACCTGGGCCGCATGCGTGGGATTCTGGAGAAGGGCGAATTCCTCTCACGTCACGAATCCGCAAGGAGGCTTGCGGGGGAGTTCGACGGGCTCACTGCGCAGGCCGAGGGCTGGTACTCCGCTCACTCTGACGAGCTCCAGTCGCTCCGAAGGGCATACGTCTGCTCGTATGGCGTAAACGAGTGCACTGCTGAAGAGGCGGAGCTCAAGCTCACTGAGACCTTCGGAAAGCCGGTACGCGGCTATGAGCTCGAGGAAATGATTCATGGCCCGCACTACGCGTTGGATGAAAACACGTTTGTCTTCTTTGTCGCGCCTTCTGGCGAAGGCCTCGAGCGCATCCCCGTGTTCCTCGACTGGTTCAAGAAGAACCAGATTACAGAGCACGTATTCGTGATTACTTCAGGGGCACATCTCGGCGAGTTTGGGGACAAGGCGCTATGCCTTGACGGCGACTTCCCCGAGGAGCTGAGCCCCGTCGCCATGATTCTTCCCTTCTACATCACGGCAGCCCGGAACTGCATTGCCGCAGGCATCAACACGAGGGACAAGCCCGCAAACCGTATCGCCTTCGCACACCTCGACTAGGCGGGTGGGGTTTATGACAAGTCGTTTGGAGGTAGAGAGATGATTGCATTGGCCAGGGCCGATGACCGGCTGATTCATGGGCTGGTTGCGGTCGCGTGGACGTCGAGCGTAGCGCCTGAGACCATTCTCGTCGCAAATGACGCCGCGGCAGCAGACAGCTTCAAGAAGGAGACTATGCGCCTCGCAAAGCCTGCCGGGGTCAAGCTGTTCATCAAGTCCGTTGAGTCTTCCGCAAAGGCATTGAACAACCCAATCAACGATGGCAAGAGGATTCTCCTGATCACCGCATCGGTGGAGGACGCGGAGCGTGTCTACTCGCTGTTGGACGAAGGTCGCAAGTTCACAGCCTTGGACATTGGGACTGCGGGAATCGTCAAGAAGGAAGGTGAGACGTACAAGCTCGTCATCCCAGGGGTCTACGTAAGCAAAGAGGAGTACGAGGCGGCGAAGAGGCTCGCCCAGAGGGGAGTAGACGTCTTCTGCCAGGCCAACCCAGCCCTAGAAAAGGCCTCACTTTCCGATATCGGGAAAGCCCTTGAGAAGTGACTGCGCCAAATCGAGAAACTCATGATCGCGCGAGAGTACTGCTGTTGAGAAGAGTGGGGGAGCAATGAGCCAGGTACTTCAAGGTCTTCTCGTCGCGCTAATTGCGGCGGCGGTCTACATGGAGTCCCGCATCGGCGGCCAGCACATGCTTGACAGGCCGATAATCATCGGTCCGCTGGTTGGCCTGGTGATGGGGAATCCGGGAATGGGGCTCGCGATTGGCGGCGAGCTCGAGCTTGTGTGGATGGGTCTGAACGGAATAGGGACAACGACGCCGCCCAACGTCGTCGTGGGCTCGGCCCTGGCGACGGCGCTTGCCATTAGCACGGGGGCATCCTACGAGACGACGCTCGCTCTCGCGATTCCCATTGCCGTTGTCGCCCAGCTCTGCGACATCGCCGCACCCGTGGTGAATACGTTTTTCGCTCACCGCGCGGACAAGTGTGCCGCCAACGGGGACTACCGTGGTATCGAGCTTTGCAACTGGGGTGGGGCGGTAGTCTACTTCCTCTTCAAGTTCGTCCCAGTCTTCCTGGGATTTGTCCTGGGGTCGGGGCTCATCACGTCCTTTGTGGACATGATTCCGCCTGTGATTCAGAACGGCCTCGCGCAGTCCGGCAACATCCTGCCCGCCCTCGGCGTCGCAATGCTCATCCAGCTGACCTGGGACAAGAAGTTTGGCGCATTTCTCTTCCTGGGATTTGGGCTTGCTGCGTTCCTGAAGGTCGACACCCTTGGCGCCGCGTTCTTTGGCGCTGTTGTCGCGCTCATCTACTACAAACTGAGTGGTAGGGGCTCTAGCGAGAGCGCGCTCGGGATGGCCGTTGCCCCCGGTGGGGTAGACGATGACAGTGAGGAGCTCTAACCATGGCGGAAGAGAAGAAGCTCAGCGAGGGCACCCTCCGCAGGGTCTTTAACAGGCATTACCAGCTGCTCAGCTGCTTCAACTACGAGCGGCAGATGTCAACGGGATACTGCTACACAATGCTGCCGGCACTTCGCGAGCTGTACAAGGACGACGAGGAGGGCCTCAACCGGGCCGTCAAGAGGCACCTTGAGTTCTTCAACTGCGCAACAAGCACGAGCCCGTTCATCATCGGTCTCTCGTGCGCAATGGAGGAGGAGAACGCCAACAACCCGGGTGAGTATGACTCCTCCTCGATAACCTCGGTGAAGGCCGCGCTCATGGGTCCGCTTGCCGGAATCGGCGACAGCTTCTTCTGGGGCACGTTCAGGGTGATTGGCGCCGGTGTCGGCGCTCCCATGGCGGTTGCGGGAAACGTCTTTGGCCCCATCTTCTACGCCCTTCTCAACGTCATCCCCTCCGAGGTCGTGAGACGGTGGGGATTCAAGATTGGCTATGCAGGAGGAGGCAAGTTCCTTGAGCGCGTCTCTGCTGACGGAACCCTTGACAGGCTCACCGAAGCCGCGAGGATCATGGGCCTTGTCGTCATTGGGGCAATGATTCCCTCGATGGTGGTACTGAGCCTTGGGGCAACGATTGATATCAACGGAGCGCAGGTCGTGCTCCAAGACATCATTGACCAGATTTGCCCGTGCCTGCTCCCCGCGCTGCTTACGTTGGGGTGCTACAAGCTCTTGAAGAAGGGCGCATCTGGAACTGCGGTAATGTTCGGACTTCTCGCCTTGGGAGTCATCCTGGCCGCTTTGGGGCTTGTCTAAGAAAGACGTTGCTGGCTGGCTCAATGGCCGCGTAATTAGATGAACTGGGCGCCCTCCCGTGGAGTTCAAGGGGAGGGCGCCCTCTTGTGTCTGGGGTTTCGACCAAGACCAGCCCCGCCAACCTGCGCGAGTCTTTTCGTCTCTCAGCGTGTCCATTTCCCATGGCGAACGTGATGTCCTATTCCTGTTGTTCCAAATCTGACAGCGCAACGGGTATTTTTGAGACCCGCACAAGACATTCCAAGCCTAGGGGGTTGCCTACATGAAGGGCATCATCCTGGCCGGCGGCTCGGGCACGCGCCTCTACCCGCTCACGAGCGTGACGAGCAAGCAGCTGCTGCCGGTCTACGACAAGCCGATGGTCTACTACCCGCTCTCCACGCTGATGCTCGCGGGGATACGGGACGTCCTGGTCATCTCGACGCCCGCCGACCTCCCCAACTTCGAGCGGCTCCTGGGGGACGGCTCCCGGTTCGGCGTGAGCCTCTCGTATGCCGAGCAGCCAAGCCCCGACGGCCTCGCGCAGGCGTTCGTCATCGGGGAGGGCTTCATCGCCGGGGAGCCCTGCGCGCTGGTCCTGGGCGACAACATCTTCTACGGCAACGGCCTGGGCCACCACCTTCGCAAGGCGGTCGCGAGGGCCGAGGCGGGAGGCGGCGCCACGGTCTTCGGCTACCACGTGGACGACCCGGAGCGCTTCGGCGTCGTGGAGTTCGACTCCAACTTCAACGTGGTCTCGATCGAGGAGAAGCCGGCGCACCCGAAGTCGAGCTACGCCGTGACGGGGCTCTACTTCTACGACGAGCGCGTCTGCGACCTCGCCAAGAGGGTGAAGCCGAGCCCGCGCGGCGAGCTGGAGATCACCACGCTCAACCAGATGTACCTCGCGGACGGGACGCTGTCCGTGGTCACGCTCGGCAGGGGCTACGCGTGGCTGGACACCGGGACCATGGAGAGCCTCTTCGAGGCGTCCGAGTTCGTCAGGTCCGTCGAGCGGGCCCAGGACCTGCCGGTCTCGGTCCCGGAGGAGATCGCGTTCGAGAATGGCTGGATAGGCAGGGACGAGCTGCTCGCCGCGGCCGGGCGCTACGGCAAGAGCGAGTACGGGAGGCACCTGAGGCGCGTCGCCGCCGGTCAGGTCTCGACGAGGGAGGACTAGCGGCATGGCAGGGGACGCCTTCGAGCC
>OGYD01001072.1_pt1 | contig 21834 bp, 20 predicted proteins | sample 1576441 | NCBI WGS metagenome assembly OGYD01 (sample SAMEA3541537, study PRJEB24748) | human gut metagenome | biome: human gut; feature: human-associated habitat; material: faeces | place: China | collected 2012 | reverse complement strand
CTCCACGCTCACTGAGTAGGGTTGTGGCTAATTTTGTATGCTTGTCCATGGTATTAAGAATACGTATGTCAACATAAAAATTTCTTACTCACTTATCTGTGCGGAGTTATTTATTACCAAATGAATAAAATTTATTCTTAGGCTACTTATCATTCATTTGTTTCATGTCATTACTTGCTTAAAATCAGTACATTAAAATTCTTTGAACTGCAAGTGGTATTCTTAATACTACGCTCATTGTTTCAGTAAAAATTACTATTCGCAAACAGTCTGAAACCAATGGCGAAAACAAAATATAAGATATTCGCAATCAATCTCGAAAGGTCGGAGTCAAGGTGGAAGGCTATGCGCGTTCAACTTGAAAGATTGGGGTTGCCCTACGAGCGTTTTTCTGCGGTTGACGGTCGCGAAATGTCCGATGAGGTTTTACGCCGCCATTACTCGGCGGAGCTCAACAGGTGCAAATATTATGTGGATTTAAGCAGGTCGGAAATAGCCTGTTATATCAGCCATTTGAGGGTTTGCGAAAAAATCCTCTCCGAAAATCTCGATTACGCCATTGTTCTTGAAGATGATATTATTTTGAAGGACTCTTTCGCCCTTGTTCAGCACGCGTTGGATTCAATCGCAAATTGGAATTACATCAAACTGATTGCGCCGTTTAAGAGAAAGAAGATAGTTTCAAGCAAACCTGTCGTTTTTGAAATTCCCGCAACTTGTGATATAGAAAATTGGACATCGAAGAATCCGCCGGATGCGCCCAAGATAACAAAATCTTCAAAAAACATAACCGTTCCGATTGCATTTGAACTTGTTCGGTGGGAAAAACCGCCGGCGGGAACGCAGGCATACGCAATCACGAAAGACGGCGCAAAGGAATTTCTTGCAAAGCGTTCGCGCTTTTTCCGTCCGATAGACGTAGACCTACAATACACTTGGGAGTCCAAGCTCGATATTCAGGGTTTATTACCTTCATGTTGCGAACTCGCCGAAATTCCCTCGGGAATTTCACGCAAGAAACACTATCACTATCCGTTAGCTCGTTTGGTTTATAAACTTAAATACGCAGCGTCATATTTCATCTTTCGGACTAAATTATGATAAAGTTGAATTCTGAAGTTTTGGTCCTTCTAATAAATCTCGATAGAGCTGAAAAGCGTCTGGCGGAGATGGAAGGACAGCTGTCGAAATTCGGGATAGATTATGTGCGTATACGTGCATTTGATGGGAAATCTTACCGTTTTACTACGCTCGAGTATGACGAATTGAAATACCGCAAATGTGTCGGACGAAAAACAAGCGCAGGAGAAGTATGTTGCTATTTGAGCCATTACAAGGCAATAAACAATTTTCTTTCAACGGACAAAAAATACGCGCTTATTCTCGAAGACGATGCCATTTTCAATTCTGATTTCGTGGACATACTAAACCGACTGGTCGAGCTTAATAATTCTTGGGATTTTGTGAAATTCAACACTCCCCGCGATGGCGGATTCGGAAATATCGCCGTTGAAACGATACACAAAAACTACAAATTGTATGCATCGTTATTTCCCAAATCATATTCTGCCGCATATATTATAAACAGAAAAGCGGCAAAATCCCTAAAGTCAAAACTATTGCCTATGTTCGTTCCGTATGATCACGAAATGTTAAAGTTTTGGAAATATGATATAAGACAATATTCCGTATTTCCGTCTCCCGTTACGGTAAAAAACGAGGATAGCTATATTAGCACATACGGGAAAAAGTCCCTGAAATTCCCGTGGTACAAGCGTACAACGGTGTTCTTTTATCGTATTTATACGCAATTAAATAGGTTTGTACATTTTTATGCACTTTTGAAAAGCGGGAAGCCAAACGGGAATGGATACCTTTGAAATTAATGAACTATGCATAAACGCGGAGTTAATGCAACGATGAGCTACAAAATTTTTGTCATAAATATGGCGGGAAGCGCGGAAAGGTGGAATTTGGTAAAATTCCAGCTGGACGCCCTGAACCTTGCCTATGAGCGAATTGAGGGCGTTGACGCATTCAAAATGAAACTAAAAAACGGCGGCTATATAGCTCGGAATCTTTCGGCAAATTTTCGTTTTACGAATTTGTCAAGACATCGGGAGGTTTTGGGGGGTACGCTTTGAGTCGAAATACCGCAAAAACGCTTCTTGATAATTTGATTCCGTTCGGCATTACTGCGGATACAAACGTTCATCTTTATTATAAGTACAAAATAACAGTAAAGTCATTGTTTTCTCCAGTCGCATTTCACCGCAACAAGATTCCCACGAAACGCAAGTTCGACGAAATTATGCACGTGCGCAATTTTCATTTATTTGCGCGACAAGTTTTTCAATTAAAGTCCTATATAGGGAAGCTGCGTTATTTTTTGCTGCGCGATGGATTGGCAAGTTTTTTTGCGTCGAATAGTAAAATTGAGGTGTGTTTCCCCATATGCGATTGAAAAAAACGAGAGCAGAGCGAAACATGAATACCGTTAACATTTGCTACGCCACGAATGAAAGTTTTGCGCCGTACATGGCGGTTTCCATCACGTCGCTGCTGGAAAACAACGCTTCGTGCAACGTGGTTGTCCACATTTTGCATTCGGATTTAAGCGAAGCTACAAAAGCACGCTTGTCGGCGTTTGAAAACCGCTACAAAAACGCAAAAATCATCTTCCATAAAATAGACGATTCGCGCTTTGAAAAATTCGGGCTTACTATCGAACACATAACAAAAGAAACATACTTCCGCTATATGATAGCCGAAGTTCTGCCGAATATCGACTGCGTTTTGTATCTGGACGGAGACACAATCGTAAATGGCGATATTTCCGAACTCTTCGATACCGACTTGACAAACTACTATTGCGCGGGAGTAAGCGATATCTACATAGAAAGCGTCGGCTATAAAAAGACGCTCGGGATTGACGGCCTATACATAAACGCGGGAGTGATACTCTTCAATCTCGACGAAATGCGCAAAACCGACATTGCCGAAAAGCTCTTCAAACTCACCGCCGAAAACAATTTCAAATACCAAGACCAAGACGCAATCAACGTCGCCTTCAACGGCAAAATTAAGGAACTTGATTGCGTATATAACTTCAAACGCACCCACCAAAAGGCCTTTCCCGAAAAAACACCCTCGGCAAAAATCGTCCACTACGTCGGACCAAACAAACCGTGGCTGAAGTTTTCACTCAACTCCATGAAAGGATTGTTTTATGAGTACGAGAGCATTTTTACTCCGTTTGATTCACGCCGAAATATTTCAAAAATCTATTGGATGGTTTCAACTGTAATAAAATAATACGCTCAATGAAAAGCAATATCAATATATGTTATTCTTGTGATGGCAACTATGTCCAGCATATGGCTTGTTCTATCGCGTCAATTTTATGTAATTCAAATCCCGACGACACTTACAATTTTTACGTCTTAGACGGCGGCATATCGGAAAAAGACAAGATTAAGATAGGAAAGATAAGCGAAAAAACTCGGTTGTTTAATATAAAATATGTAAAAATAGACAAAAACGATTTTAAAAACTGTCCAATTACGGGGTACGTAAATTATATCACTGTCGCTACTTATTATAGATTTAAGATACCGTCCTTTTTTGGGTACTTAGATAAGATTCTGTATTTGGATTGCGATACAGTTGCCAACGCGGATGTTTCCGAATTATATAACATAAATATTGACGATTACTACATTGCTGCCGTTCCGGAACCATATAACCATTTGCACAAGGAAAGGCTTGAGATTCAGGGGGAACATTATTACTGCAATGCCGGGGTTCTTTTAATGAATTTGAAAAAGATTATAGCCGACAATATAGATAAGGCATTTTTTAAATATATTGAAAACCCTGAACACAAAATTGTTTATCAAGATCAAGATATAATAAATGAGGTATTAAAGTATAAAATAAAGTACATAAATTTGCAGTGGAATCTGCAACACGATACAGTGTTCTCTCCGGTTTCGTATCCGTTTCATGAAAAAGAACGTATACATGCACTTGAACAGCCAAAATTGATTCATTTTACAAATAAGTTCAAACCGTGGCATGCAAAATGTGTTAATCCGTATAGAAAGTTGTATTATAAATATTTAAGGTTTACTCCATATCGTTGTGGGATTAAATTCTTGGTTGAAAAACTATTTTTCAAGAGTTTTTCATTAACTTCTACGGAAAAACACAAAATATTGAAAATATTTGGGATTTCGATAAAAATCAAGCGTAGTTCGTTTCTAATGAATGTTATTTTGTCGCAATTGGGGCAGATAAAAGATGTTATTTCGTCCGAGAAAACGCAAATTGAAGAATTAAAAACGTCATTTGAAGAATTTAGAACTCAAGCGGAACAGATAAAAACAATTTTATCTTTTGAAAACAATTCGATTTCCGCAAAACATTTTGAGGTTTTTGACAAATATAAAAATATAAACAAAGGTAAAGACGTAGTCTTGGTTGCAACGGGACCGTCAGTAGAGAAATTTAAACCTATTGAAAATGCCGTTTATGTTGGGGTAAATAGGGCATTTGAACTCAATAAATTAAATTTTGATTACATTTTTCTTCAAGATTATTCCGGATCTACCAAAGAATATATTGATAAATTCGTCGATTACAGTCCGAAACACGCGAAAAAATTTATAGGATATATTGTTCCATATAATATCACGCCCAAATGCGTAATTCCAGAACGATATTCTTACTATCCAAATATCGAACGTTATTATGTGTTACATCCTTCGTATAAGAGTAATTTTACGTTCGATATATCAAGACAGGCTTTTGGGGATTCTTATTCAATTGTTTTTCCTGCTATGCAATTTATTTTTTGGACAAATCCAAGGAGAATTTTCCTTGTCGGATGCGATTGTAATACTAACGGAAATTTAAATCGTACCGGAAAAAATTACTTGGAAGTAGATGCAGTTCTGTCTGGGTGGAAAAATATTAAAGATTTCGCAACGGCATTTTATCCTGATACGGAAATAGTTTCTGTAAATCCTGTCGGATTAAAAGGACTATTTAAGGACATTTCACAATAGAAAGGAAAGATTTTATGATCCGTAAATTGAAACAGTTCTTATTTAAGAAAAAATCGTATGAAAAATCGGATATAACACCTCCAAACGATGTTGTAGATGTTCGGGATGAATTTCTCGTAAAAAATCGAATCCTTAGGATGGATGCAAATCGCAACGATATTTTCGATCAGACAAGGTGCAATTTTCATGCGGACAGGTACCGTTTTGCATGCGAATACACCGAGGGAAAAGTCGTCCTCGATTGCGCTTCCGGATTGGGATATGGTGCAAGTATTATGAAACATCTTGGGCGTGCCAAGCTTGTGTATGGATTGGAATTGGATTCGGAAGCATGCAGTTATTCTACGGAAAAATACGGGGCGGAAAAGTTGACTTTTAAAGTCGGATCAATTTTGGACATTCCGTTTAGCGATGACGAATTTGATGTTTTTACTTCTTTTGAGACTATAGAACATATTGAAAACGAGGCTTTACAATTTAGAGAAGTAAAGAGGGTTTTAAGAAATAAAGGGTTATATATACTTTCAACGCCGAACGACTGGGGAAGTGATGCAATAAATCCCTACCATGTAAGGCATTACACTTATAAATCATTGGTTGATACGTTGTCTAAAAATTTTGAAATAATATCAATCTATAATCAAAATTCTGGGACGCCAAACAGACCTGAAAACCATGATTGCCCCAGATCTATATATAAAACAACAAAGACAAACCATAATCTTGCTGAGTGTTTTATAGCTGTTTGTATGGTTAATAAGTAATTCCAAATAAAAACTAAATTTATATAAAGATGAACATAAGAGAAGATTTGTTAAGCGAATTTTTTGAATTCTATATGACGCCGGCGTTCGGGGCACGCTCAAAGAGCGAAATCGATCTCAAGGTATTTGAATTGCTCGGAAAATGCGGCTGGATAGATGACGATTATTACAATGTCTCGAGAAAGTTGAAAATAACACCGACTCGGGCGAAGAATCTGATTTTGAACGCCAAACTTCGCGCCGAAAGCCAGCTTAATACGGAAGAAATGTACAATCACTTTTTGGAAAAAATTAAAGAGTTGGGGTACAAGACGGATTCTAAAAACAACTCAATTATCATATTTTCATTGCCGGATATGTTATTGAGGGAGTATCTGAAATTCAAATTGAGAAGTGTCGGCAAAATATGGGATTCGTCTTTTAACTCCGAATTGGTAAGGGTGAGCGTTGACGACTTTTTGGACATTGTTTCCGATGCGGACTTGAAAAGAAAAATTAAGCGCCAAGACGTCCGAAATAAAATTAAAGACGCGATTATCGGGCATTTGAAAGCCAATCCGATTGGCGTACTAAAAGATGTCTTATCGATTTGGTAATTACATAAAATGAAACGTTATTCGCGCTATATTGCATACATAAAGCCCAAGCTTTGGTATTTGGTGGGGGCGTTGTTGGCGGGGTTGCTCTTCGGCGCGTCGAGCGGCTTCGGTATGCCGGTTATTTTCGACAAGGTTTTGAAGCGTATTTTTATGCCCGAAGACGGTGTGGCGTATAGCCTGTGGTATGTTTTCGGCGTGGCTATGCTCATTCCGTTCGTTTTCATTGTCCGCGCGATAACGGGTTATTTGAGCGGGTATTTGATGAGCTATGTTTCGCTCGATGTATTGCGCAGAATCAAGCAGGACTTGTTTTCGCGCGTGCAGGACTACCCGCTTTCGTTCTTCGACAAACACACTACGGGCGACCTCTTCGTGCGCCTTACAAGCGACACGCAGGCGGTGCAGACAATCCTGCTTTCGTTCGCCTCCGAGATGATTCGCCAGCCCGTGCAGGTTATCGGCGCGCTCTCGTTTTTGGCGTATATGTCCTTACGAAGGGCGAAATTGTCTTTCTTCTGGTGTTTATTGCGGCGGTGCCGTTTTGCATAATTCCCGTGCAGATGATGCGCCGCAACCTCAAGCGTTGCGCGAAGATGTCAGCGGAATCACTCGGCGCCATAGCGCAGTGTTTTAATGAAAATCTTGCAGCAGCACAAGAAGTTCGCGTGTTTAACCTTCAAGAGTCTCAGAAGAGAAAATTCTGGGATATGAATGTAAGTTTTCAAAGCTTAGCTCTTAAAATTACTAAATATGAACTTCTGCAGCAACCCTTAATGGAGGTCTTAGCCGCTGCTATGGTGTCGGTAACTTTTGTGTATGCCTACCAAGTAAAAATCGACTTTTCAACCTTTGCAGCTATAGGACTCGCATTGTATTTTACAATAGATCCTATAAAACGTATCATCAGAATGGCGACAGACTTCATAAAAATCTCGCCATCATTTGATCGCTTAAATGAAATCCTTGACTATGTTTACACAGTTCCCGAAGCGAAGAATCCAATACCCATTAAAGTATTGCGCGGAAAGATTAACTTTGAAAATGTAAATTTTGCCTATACCGATAGGCCTGTATTAAACAATGTAACAATAGAGATCTCTTCTGGAACAAGTTGCGCGTTGGCTGGGGAATCCGGCGCTGGCAAAAGTACTTTCGCAAAACTCGTTATGCGCTTTTACGACCCGAATTCGGGATCGATATCTATCGATGGAATAAATCTGAAGGATATATCCCTATTTGATTTGCACAAAAATTTAGGATTTGTTCCACAATACCCGGTACTTTTTAACGATACTATATATAACAACATATTGCTGGCTAGACCTGAGGCTACGAAGGCTGAAGTCTATGCGGCGGCGAAGGCCGCATATGCCCACGATTTCATATTTATACGGCTATTAGGGTATATATAGATGCGCGAAATTAACACATATGATGCAGGAAGCCATCATATGCAAAATTTGTGACTTAACTTTTGCAGCGCACTAAACGCTTATGCGCTGTTTAGTGCGTATTTTCCCCGCATAGGTCAGTTTGATGCTTTGGGGGATATCCGCTTTTTGCGGAAGGCGCCTTGTTGCATCTGCGATTTAAATTCCAATATGCGTTTGCGGCTGTACCCCCTTGAATATTTCCCGCCGGGGCGCAATTCCGGGCATATAGCGGCATATCGCTTCAAGGTGTTTGGAGATATATTATATAAGAGGCGGCAGGCAGTCTCCGAATCTATTATATCTTCATCTTGTATTTTCACCCCAACGATTTGCGCGAATTTGACGGCCAAATTCTTCACAAATTCACCCTTAGATAGCACATCGGCTATGGCGTTAACATCGGCTTGAGTTAGTGTTCTTTTTGAATTATCTATTGCATTCATAATATCTATTATTTTAGGACTATGCCGCTAAAAATTTTCCAAAATACAGTAATAGACTTTTCCGATTTTTGCGTAAGATGCGTATTTCCTATCAAGACGCTCAAATTTTTATGCGTTCTATCTTTAAAAGCTTTGGCATTATTGCTTTTTTGCCTTATCCAAAAATTTTATGTTTTCCTCTATTTCTCCGACCAGTCCGCGATAGGGCATTTGCTTGCTTTTGGCTTTGGGAAGCCCGTCGCGTATATCTGGCGATATACTAAAAAAGCCTTTGCGTCGCCTGGGCTTACCATTGCCTTGTAGTGTCGCTTAAAGACTTCATAGCCTGATTCCTGTCCCAAGATTTCAACCGTAGTTTCTATTCCGAGTTCGTGGTATCCGTACGACGCCATGCTGTGGCGCAAGCCGTCTTTTGGTATTTTTACGCTGACAAGCTTCCGTATCCTTCGGTAGGTTGCGTACGAATACGGGAAAATAGGCCCCTCTTTTGGCATATATGATTCAAGCCAACGCCAAGCCGTTTCGGGGAGATTTGATATATTGCGCCAGTTGCCCATTTTTGTGGTCTCTTCCGGAATTTTTATTGAGCGTGTTTTAATATCAATATCCTCCGCCCTCAGTGTACGCTCTTTTGTTTCGCTTGTAATTTCCTGCGGGCGGACGCCAAAGAATGTCATTAGCGCAAACGCTGCGACGCACGATTCAGGCAGCTCCTGAAAGAGTCGTATCGTCTGCGCAACAGTCAGTATCCCAGGGATTCTGCGGCGACGCCTATTGCGAGGGTTTACAACCTTCAAAAGCGGATTCTCGCTCAAAATCCTTTTGCGCATCAAATAGGCGTAAAACGCGCTTATAACTCTTTTATTGTGTTCGCGCGAGCCCTTGTCGTTTATGAAGGCCTCAAGCATTTCGCTTGTGATTGACGAAATAAATATGCGCGGCGAATACATATTCATTAGCAAATTTAGTTTCTGCCTGTAATAGCGTATCGTGGCCGCGCGTATCTTTCGCGAATCGCAATCCTTAAGGTATTCTTCAACGCATTCAATTAGGGTTTGGTCGTAGGCGGGCTTTGTGCGTATTAGCTGGGTAAAACTTGTCTCCAGTTCGCACAGTTCCATACCGCGGATAAAGCATTCGCGTTTTAGGCGTATGAGCATGTCCTTTTCGGCTGTTGAAATTTCGTAAGAGGAAGCCCGCTCTTTGCCTTCGCCGCCCAACTCCGCCAAAAATTGCATGGCGTCCATTCTTGCGCTAAATGAGCGCGATGTGCGCTTATTGGAGGCGCTGTCATAGTATCGTACGATAAAGGGGCGGGCTTTCTTGGGTCTGTAATTGAGTCTGGGAAATTTATCCATAGGTCAAAATAGGGGTTCTATTTTGAGTTTAGTCTCTCCGCTTAAAAATTTCTTACCCACCTATGGTATTTACTCAGTTATGTAGAAAATACTCGTTTTGTACATCTATCCTATTTCTGTACATTCTGAGAATGATAACTCAATAAGAAAGCGTTAATAATCGCGGATCTTTATGAAGTTAAATTCCGCTCTTCAAAATCAGCTTGTTGAAACAATAGCGAATGGCAGGTATAATAGCGGACAATCGAAAGTATTCATGTAATACTAGAAAAGTATAAAGTAGAAAAATTTATATTTCCTAATTTATATCTTTTCAACTTTTACTTGATAGAGCAAGAGAATCAATATTCAATCAATTCATGGCTTTAAAACGGGTATTATATTTTATAGTAATTTTGTCTCCGCTAATTATTCTATATGGCGGACCAAAAAGTGAAAATATTGCTTTAGATGCCAGCGCCACATTTCTGACAGAACTTGAAGATTCCTTAAAATATTATGAATCCCATAAAGACGAAATAACTTCTAGTTTTATAGAAGCTAATAAAGATAAATTATGGCATGATACTACTTGTACGGGAATTCCAAAGTCAAGAAACGATATCTCCAATAGAGCATTGGAATTGTCTCTTTATTACGCAGGTTTCCCTAAAGAAATCTTTGGAAAAATTGATTATCGTATTCCGCCTGATATGTGGAAACTTTCTCCGGGCGAAAGCATTAGGCACTTAAAACGCGCTAAGGTGCGAGATGCAAAAAAAGCAATTCTTTTTGCGAAAATTTCCGAGGCAATAGCGGAATTTGACATGAAAGCTGTCTCTCGCGCTTTGATAGAATCATACGAATTTGAAGGCATCGGTTGCCCCCAAAGTGTGGATGTAATCTACGAGAGTGAAAAATCATTGGCTCAAGCCATCGAAAAACGCGTGCGAATGTACGAAAAAGCAAATGAGAAATCCAAAAAAGATGCATCGGAAAAGACATTAAAATGCTTAAAAGAACTAAAAGAAAGCCTTGATGTGGATAAAGAAATTCAAACATCTGAAATCTATAATCCTAAAAAGGCCTACCAATGGAGACCTTATCGCATATATGTAAATTACCATGGACTCTATGGATTCAAGAAAGATTTGGAGAAAGTTCGACGGGTAATTTTAGCTTGTAATAAAGACATATGGTTGAATTTCTACACGGGCTTTTTAGCTCCACAAGATACTGAATTAGCCAAGTACATTTTAAAAATTCAGAATACCGAAGAATCATTAAAATACTTGCAAAAAATAAAAGAAGAGAGCGGAAATTAATTCCCGCTCTTTTTTTATTTATTTTATTTTCAATTTCCCTTCATAAATAGGATTAGTTTTGGGTGAAAAATCTTTTATGATTCCGCCATTATAATTGCCTGTATTTTTATAACCTAATCTATTATATGAATCATCACTTGCATGAGAAGCAAGATAAGTTCCCATTCCGTCTTTACTGGAAGTCCATTGAACCTTTCCTATATTTTCAAAATTTTCTGATGCATTCCCTTTAAATGTATAAATTTTAAGTTGGGCATCAATTTCACTCATACCGTTAGTTTCAGAATTTAGAAAACCGACACGTTCTAATATTATATTTCCATTTGTATCAGATCTTGAATCATATGCCACATTATATTCTTTAGATCCATCCCCATCTATTCCTGAATAATTATATTTTACAGATAAAACAATCGTATATTCTGAGTTCGGTTCAAATCCATCTATTTTTATATCGTTCGCAGCCCAAGTTTCATTAATCCCTTCTTTATTCGGACCTTCTTTTATACTCGTACCTTTATTTATGTCTTCGACAAAATTTCTGGAAGGATTGTGTTTATCGGTTTTTGAAAATGTTACATTATGCTTTTTTTCCCATTGTCCATTTGAATCGCGAGGTTGGTCGGGGCCAGGGAATTCTTTTCTACCTATATTTGATTTCAGTGGTAGCGTTTTAGCAATATTACCTTCTGGATAAAGTTCATCGAAAGTCGCGATATCGAAAAGTAGGCAGATAAATTTTCTATAGCTTTCGGCGTTAAGAAATACCTCGCTCCCTGCTTCTTCGCGAAGTCCTGTGACATGAGAAGCTTCATGAATAAGCCAACTTGAACGAGTAAAAATTCTTTCAAAGTATTTATCACGCTCAAAAAATTTGTCGTAAATTGTAGTTGTATTGGTATCGGCATTGGTAGAGAGATAAACGTAATCTAAACTTTTGCCTTTTTCTTTATATATTGCTTTACGTTTAAATACCATTTTGCCGAGCAATACCTCATAAATCTCGGCATATTTTTTTAGAATAGTGTTTCGAGCATTATCGTCATAACAAAGGAATACATCGGTCATAGCCTCAAGCGCTTTTCTAGAAGATTCCTTTAATTCTTTGATTGCATCTCGCACTAATTTACAAGCTTCAACAAGCTGTGACTCCAAAAATGAGATTTCATCAGGTGTAAAGTCATCTGTTATCTGATATCTAATCAATATATCAGAGTTTCTTATAGCCTTTGCTCCGATTTTATTTTGAACGATATTTTTCCCGACTAAATTTCCAAGAAATTGTGCAGAAACAATACCTTTATTAATATTTAATGAATATACTTTTGTTACAGATTTCATAATTTGTAATAATATAATAAATTATTTAAAATTGCAAAATAACTATTGAAGTTTTTGATATTTTTGGAAAATTTCTAAAAAAAATCTGAACTTTGAATAATAGCTAGTTATCAATGCCTCGTAATATGAATAACAAACAAGATAGTAATTTATTGAAGAATCTGCCAACTTTTGGCACTTCAATATCCAATTTCCTTGGATGAGCGCGAGCCTGACGCCGGTACCAACTTGGCGTAGGGTACCAAAAACCCGCTCTACGTCAAAGATTGTGGAATGGGAGAAAAAAAAGAGGGCAAAGAGAATAAAAAATGTTCTACAATGCCCGATGTGTTAATCAAGGGTTACAAGATACTCAGGACAGTAAGTGTTGGTCAAGACTTTTCGCTTGCGGAAGTTGAGCATAAGCAGTCGGGTATACCCGACTGCTTATGCGGGTCGCATCGTTTGATTCATTACGATTCCTACCGGCGTTATATTAAGCACGTCTCTGAAAACGGAGCTATTTATCATCTCAAGGTAAAATGCAAGCGTTACAAGTGTCTCGATTGCGGAAGGGTCTTTCGCGAAAGGCTTGAGGGAGTAAGGCCTTACGCTCGTCACTCGGAGAGGTTCAAAAACAGGCTCGTAAGTGAATACGCTCGGAACGTTTGCAATAAGGCTATTGCCCGGATTTACCGCATATCTGCAAGCACGGTTGAGCGGGCAATCCACAGTAGGTACGAGCAAAAGCTCAAAGAGCAAATCAACTATCCTTGTCCTGAAATTATAGGAATAGACGAGCACACAATCCACAAGGGTTACAAGTTTGCGATTTCATCATTCAAAGCCGCCATAGTACCTGAAAAATAGACTTTCTTTCCACCAGCACGCTTCCCTTTCAACAATTTGCTTTCAGAACGACTCAACTCACGCAAGTTGACAGCCATATCCAATTCACCACCGGGAACTAAAAATACATCAAAATAAATATCACGTCCCACAGAAAAACTGACCGTAGTCGGAGTACAAAGTTCAATCTCTGTCCGAAATGTTCCGTCTTCATTCACCTTAATTTCAGTATCCTCAAATTTAGCCGTCAACAAATCACAAGTCCTACAAGAAAACGGAAGTGCATAGTGCTTCTCATAGCCTAACAAACGACCGGTTATCACTGATTTGCCATCTTTCAATTCAGCCTTAGGCAACGGTTCATCGTAATTCAATTTCTGTTTCTTCACATCATCCGATAAATCTAATTCCGGTAATTTTCCATCCAAATGGATTCCCCATACCTTGAAACAATCTTCACAATCGCTTTCAATGAAATCAATCACTTTCACTGTGGGGGGCAATAACGGAAAAATAAGACTAAAAGAAGCTTCGCCGCTATCGGGCATCCAAAATTTTTCACCCAAAGTGATTCCATTACCGGAACGAATCGGATACTTCTCTCCATTATCAGCCAACAAATAACTTTCATTACTTATCTGAATCCAATTATGAGGACGGAAAAAGGCTTTTATATCCAATACGGTTGCCGTATCCGAAACCACCACTCTGTCTATCTCAATAGTAGAAGAACTACGAGCGATGAAAGGCGGCTGTTTAACCACCCGGTTTTTTGCCTGCAAAAGGCAGCAACTCACCATAGCAAGCAATAGAATACCAAAGTTTTTCATTGTATTTTTTTTTAACATACTTACTTATTTCCCAAGTTCCTATCCAAAATATTCTTTACTTCTTCGTATGCCTTTGTATATCCACGGACCAAAGTAATACCATCCGGAGAGATTAACATAAGAATGGGAACTCCTGAAAAATAAAGGTCTTTCACTATAAAGCCGTTACCCTCCTCCTCTGTGTAAACTGTAGTCCACGGATGGCTTAGCAATCCCTGTACCCGTTCATCTTTCTTAAACTCTTCAGAACTTCCCTGCAACGATTTCAATAAATCATCACGGGTAAATCCCAATACCTCCAAACCTTTTTCATGATATTTTTGATAGAGATCCATTATTTTAGGATTTACCCAAAAAGTACCAGGACATAATCCCCAATGATAAATCAACACATATTTGCCTTTATAATCAGACAAAGACACCTTCCGGTCATCTTTATCTGTCACTGTAAACTCCGCTGGCGCAAAGCCTACTTCAATATTCTTCAATACAAGCAATTGCTTGTCAAGTATTTGTCCAAAATATGAATTTTGAACCTCTGGAGTAAATTGTGCCAAACGCTCTTTCACATCCTTATAAGTAGCATCAAAAACAAAAGCGGATGCATACATAAAAGCGGCATATTCCATATCGTTCACTTTCAATGCCAGACTATCACGAACAGTCTTCAGTATTAGCGGACGATGATATTCATTATACATTTGCCCGTATTTTGCCACACTATCATTTTGCTTTGTATCCTGATATTTCAGTATCTGACTGAAGATATCAATCATTTCAGTATTGGAAGACGCAGTCAGGCTATCGTACCTAGCCACCAACGAATTGTCATAAAAACCACCCGAATGACGAACCGCACCCAAGTAATCCAAAGACCCTTTCAGTTTTATATCATCACCTACACGAGCTATAATCTCAGCTCCGCGAATACAACTCCGTAACGGTTCACCCATTTTAGGCTGATGCATCAATAAATAAAAAGTAGTATGTTCCATAGGAATAAAAGCCGAGAAAATTCCCTCCTTTTCCACCAATATGGTATCTGTCCCGTCTTCTTTCCAATCGGGCAATAAAAAAGTTTTAAGAAAAAGAGTATCTCCGACCTGAAGCCCTTCCAAATGACCGGATAGTTTAAAGCCATCGGTCTGCATAGTTTGCCGGCATGATACTAGAGCCACTGCAAAGAGTGCCAAAGCCAAAATTTTCTTCATATATTCTTACTTTTATATAAATGACTTCCGTTATTTTGCATGACGAAGTGCCAACGTATCTTTTTTCTCTACAGGAAATGACTTTGTCGGAATATCACCTCTAAAGAAACCTTCCTCCTTTATTTTTTTGATACGTTTCCATGCCTGCTGGTAAAGTGTTATGCGGTCTTCCACCGGATTCCCGTCTTCGTCCAAAGCATAACGCTGATCTTCGGGAACAGTAGCCATGTATTTCTTATAATAGCGAATGGCATTCTTCTCATCTTCTTTCCAATCATAGAGACAGGCTATTTTATAAAGAATGGAGTTTTTCTTTGTATAAATATATAACTTCTCCAAGGCTTCCACCTCTTTCTTTGTATCCCCCGCATAATCGTAACATTCTACCAACCCGTCATAAAGACGTACCATCATACTATCAGAAGGAACCGCTATGCGGAAGGCTTCTTCCATATATTCCACACCCTCCTTTTTCCAGGAAGTGCGTGCCGAAGCTTTTGCCAGATAATAGAGCACATTCACATCCATCGGATTTTTTTGATAGGCTTCTTTCAGATTATCGTATGCACCATAAAACCAGTTATCCCCATAATGGGATACACCTAAATAGTAAAGAGTGAGAAAACTACGATCACCCAGTTCTTTTAATGACTCATAGCGTTTTACCGCTGTTCCGTACTCTTTCAGCATACAATAAGCTTTCGCATTCTGGCGGTTCACATCTATATTGGTGGTATCGGACAAACGATAAACTTCCGTCACATCAACAGCATCTTTAAACTGCTGATTGTTATTAAAAATACCGGCAATGCGTGCCACTGTCTGGGCATCCAACGAATCACGCCGATAGGCTATGTTATAACTAAGAAAGGCACTGGCGGCATCCTGCAATCCCTCGTATGCCTGTCCCAGATATTTGTATCCGGTGGCCGACAAGGAATCGCGCTCCAACCAGCCATGACAAGCCGTACGTGCTTCTTCATAATCTTCGGAGGCTAATAAAGAGCGTATGAACTGCAACCGGAAAAATTTATTTTCCGGTTGCAAATTCATTGCCTTCTGATAACAGTTGGCCGCCCGACGGGAGTTACCCGTCAATTTGTAACACTCGGCAAGGTCGATCAAAACTTTTGTGTTTGTGCTGTCTTTCAAGATAAGAGAGTTCAATACCCCTATAGCTTCCGGATAACGGTTCATCGCTTTCAGCGCCTGAGCTTTGGTAATAAGCAATAAAGAATCCTGACAATCGGATTCAATCAGCATAACTACTGTCTCATAATCATAATTATCCATTGCCTGACGAATCCCATCATTCACCTGGGCAAACAACGAAATGGGGAGCATACATAGTAGCAGTGTTACAAATTTCTTCATATCTTTATTCTTATTGTTTCTTTGTAGTAATCAATATCACGCCATTCTTGGCCTTGGCTCCATAAATGGCAGTACCTGCCGCATCCTTCAACACCGAAATAGATTCAATATCCGAAGCATTCATTTTTTCCATTTGACTATAAGGCTTTTCTATCCCATCAACTATAAGCAATGGTTTTTCCTTCCAATCTTTCAACGAAAAAGTTTCCTTACCTATCCGCAATGGATTTTCTTGAAAAACAGAGTCTGTCCTCAACTCCAAATGACGTGTTTCATTTGATTTTGTATCTTTACCGTCTAGTCTGAAAGTGACGGGAACCGTATATTTCACACGCACAGGCTGGCCTTTCTGCATACCCGGTTTCCATTTCGGCATAATGGAAATGACTCGGATGGCCTCACCGTCCAAATCCGGATCAATGCTCCTGACAACTTTGGGATTGGCTATATTACCATCTTTCTCAACTACAAATTGTACAATAACCTTTCCCTGTACTCCAGCTTTCTGAGCCTCCACTGGATATTTGATATTCTTCCCCAAGAATTTCAAACATTCTCCCATACCACCCGGAAACTCAGGCATCTCTTCAACAACCTGAAAAACCGGAACTTCATCAGAAGCTTCTTCACCACCTCCATAACCTACTACAACCACTTCCTGTGTCTTAGTTGTGATTTCTCCCTCCAAATACACTTTTAAAGATTTAATTTTTCCAATAAGTTTCTCTGTAATAGTCAATTCCTTTGTTTTCATATTTATATATGAAACACTCAAAGTAGCCCCAACAGGCATTGAAATAACAAAATTTCCATCTAAATCAGTGATCGTACCTGAAGTGGTACCTTTGATAATCACATTAGCACCTACAACCGGAGTGTTTGTACTTTTTTCTAATACCTGCCCTTGCACTTTTATTTCCTTTGCAGGATGTTTTTCGGGACTTTTAACCTCTTCGGTTTTCATAATTGCCGTTAAATCATTAACTTTGACGGCTGAAATCTCATCTAACTCACTAGAGATTTCGGGGCGGGCAAAGGCTGCCACGGCAATGACTGCCAATGGAAGCACATACAGGTACTTGAGTCGTGCCCACGGATTGGATTTCTTTTTTAACATCATAGTAATACGTTTTTTAAGTGAACTGTGATTGAAGCTGTTGGCCATAGAGTAGAGCCTTGTGCCAACAGCTTTTTTTATTAATAACAACTGATATTTCTTTGCATCAATACCTTGTGCAATCACGCTTTCGTCCGCTTCGAACTCGTGTATGTTCTGTAGTTCCTGTTTCAATAACCAGGAAGCAGGATTGAACCATTGGAAAAAGATGCAGATATCCGCTATAAGTAAATCTATGGAATGTCTCTTCCGTATATGAGCGTATTCATGCGTCAGTATTTCCTCACCGTTTTCCTTCAGGTCTTTCTCAGAGATCACTACAAACTTCATCCAACTGAACGGAGCGATTTCTTTTTGGTGGGTTATCAGCGTAATACCATTTTCCTGACGGACAAGGGTGCTACCCTTTATCAGCCTCAACATACGGGTCAGCGACCATACATTACGTAAAAAGAAGAATACAATACCCAACAAATAAACCATCAGCAGCGCTTCACGCCACATAATAGCAGATTCGGGAGCAGTTTCTATAGTAGCAGTCCGATTAAGACTAGCCATAAGCAGCAGTTCTTCCCAAGTCAGCAATTGTTGGCTGACTTCCATCGGTTCTTTCATGGTCACTTCCACAAAGGGAATGGCACAGGACAATATCAGTATTCCCAACAAAGCAATACGGTTAAAACGATGGAATGTTTCACGGCTCAGCAACAGGCGGTAAAATAAATAGAATACCGCCAGACAGACTGCCGACTTTACAATATATACAAAAAATGCTCCCATAGTATGTATCTTTAATTATTCTCTTTATCCGGATTATTCATGCGCCTTTTCCACATCCCGGATAAGCTGCTTCAATTCATCCAGAGAAATCTCCTCCTCCTTCACCAGTGAAGAAACCGCTCCTAAATAAGAGTTATTGAAATATTTACTGATAACCCCTTTCAACGTCTTCTTCTTAAAATCATCACAGCTTACCACCGCATAATACTGATAGGTATTTCCAAATACCTCATGACTGAGAAACCCCTTTTCCTCCAATCCTCTCACAATGGTAGACAGAGTATTGAAATGTGGACGCGGTTCATCATAAAAATCAAGTAACTGTTTTACAAACAACGGGCCTTTTTCCCAAAAATAACCCATAATCTCTTCTTCCTTTGCTGTCAACATTTTCATAATCTTTCTTTTGATTATCACAAAGAACTAAAACTTTTAGTTACAAAACTAATTTTCATAGTTAAAGTAAACTAAAAGCTTTAGTTACCTGCTGTAAAACAGTATATCCCGTTTTCATCAGTAGGTGAAAACGGGATATACTTATCATAAATAATCCACCTATAAGAAAACTACAGATCTCTATATACTTTATACTTCCCTGAACAATCTATTATTCGTCAATGACCGGTTTATTCTCCGTCAGCCTTTTCAGGCGGAGAAGTGCCTCCATATAATAATAATCAGCATAAATGATGGATGCATCAATCTCTGATTCGGCAGGCAAGTGTCCTGTGGAATGAAGCAGGAAAGCAGGTTTACTTTCACCACACTGGTATTTGTCAGAACTCAGACTGGTTAGCATTTTTACAGCCGCCTGTTTATATTCCAATGCTTTTTCAGCCGGCAGATAACCGGACAATTCTAATAAAGCAGAAGCTACCACACAAGCGGCAGAAGCATCCCGGGGAGCATCGGGAATGGACGGATCATTAAAATCCCAATAAGGAACATAGTCTTCGGGCAGATTTTTCAGATATACATCCGTTACTTTTTGTACAAAATCGAGGTAACGGACATCTTTTGTTTCCCGATAAACGACTGTATAACCATAGATAGCCCATGCCTGACCACGAGCCCACATACTGTCATCCGAATAACCTTGATGGGTCACTCCCTTGATAAATTCACCTGTCAGAGTATCATACACTGCTACATGATAAGAGGTATAATCCGGACGAAAATGATATTTCATCGTCTTATCCGCATGAGCCACGGCAATGTCAAACAAATAAGGATTACCTCCATTCTTGGCTGCCCAGAAAAGCATTTCCAGATTGATCATATTGTCCATGATGGTATTATGACCGCCAAACATTTTCACATTGCGAGGCCATGAAAGCATAGTACCTACACGGGGATTGAACAATGCTGATAACGAATCAGCCGTATTGATTATAACTTGCTTATATTCCGGATTACCGGTCAGACGATAACCGTTACCATAGCTACAAAAAACCAAAAAACCCAAATCATGATCGTATGCAGGAATCTCCGAGAGAAATTTCAAAGAAGCAGTAAACTTTTCGGCCAAAAGCAGCTGATTTGGCCGGCGAACTTTTGTTTCATGAAGCGGTCTTTTCCCGTGCGGGATAGGCCGCCTTTTTGCGTACGCGGAGGTAAGTGGACTCGGAGGCTGTCGATTGTACCCTTTATGCACGTGCAGATTGTGGGTGATTAATTTCAAAAAATTTGCGCGCAAAGCGGCGGACAATATGCCGCAAGGCAAATGGCGGCTTTTCTGGGTAAGTTGCGCTTAAATAAAAATTGCGCAGTTGGGCTGCTAATTTTGCAGCACGAAACTTTGGAGCTTTTTGCATAAAAAAATGAACTTTGCATGCGGCGGATTTTTTACTGTTATGAAACGCTCGTGCGTGAATAAAGCGCTATTTTCTACAATGCTTTATTTCGAAAATAGAATAAAATACGAAATTTTATAAATAACTTGACTAAACAAAGGCATAAAATTTATTCTTTGCAATCAATCAAACGTTTGAGGGCGAGGATAGAGTGTCCGTATTGTCCCGGCGTTCTAATAAATGTTTCGCATGAAAAGAAGAGACTTCATAAAAACTATTGCTTCGGCGTCCGCGGCTATCGGGCTGCCAACGATAATTCCGGCATCGGCTCTCGGAAAGGGCGGGGCGGTCGCGCCGAGCGAGCGCGTGACAATGGGCTCAATAGGCCTCGGAACGCAGGGAACTGCCAATACCCAAAATTTCTTCGGAGACAAGAGAGTCCAGATTGTTGGGCTCTGCGACGTAAACAATACCGAAGGTCCTCAATACTACGGATACGGAAACAACGAAACAAAGGGCTTGAGGAACGCCCGTAAACTTTTTGGAATGGATATTCCGACGTACGACGACTTCCGCGAGTTGCTCGCGCGCAAAGACGTTGACGTCGTAATGACAGCTCTCCCTGACCATTGGCATGCGATTGTCGGAATAGCGTGTGTAAACGCCGGAAAGGACGTGTTCGGCGAAAAACCGCTCACCCGTACAATACGCGAGGGCAAAGTTCTCCGCGACACCGTTCTAAATTCCGGGCGCATTTGGCAGACAGGCTCATGGCAGAGGTCGCTGCCCGACTTTGTCCGCGCCGCCGAAATAGTCCGCAACGGATACCTCGGGCGCATTTCGAGAATAAAAATAGGGCTTCCGTCAAACTTTAAAGCCGAAGTTCTGTCCCCGGTCCCCGTTCCGAAAGGAATGAATTGGGAAATGTGGCAGGGGCCGGCGCAGCCGAGTTATTTCAACCAGCGCAAGACCTTTACACGGTGGAGGGGAGTTACTAATTACAGCGCGGGCAAGATTGCAGACTGGGGCGCGCACCATCTTGACATCGCCCATTGGGCTCTCGGCTTTGACGATACCGGCGCGTCCGAGATAGTCCCGGAACTCGTCCAGTGGCCCAAGAACGGATTCTCCGACCAGCCGTTGAAATTCAGGGTTGTGATGTACTACCCCAACGGCGTTGAAATAGAAATATCCGACATGAACCGCAACGGAGTAGAATTTTTCGGGACGAAAGGAAAACTGTTTGTCTCGCGCGAGACTCTCTATTCTGATCCGATAGGCATAGCCGAAACGCGAATTTTGCCGACTGAAAGCAGGCTGTTTCCGATACGCAATGGCAGCCACTTCACTGCGTTTATAGACAGCGTTCTCGACCGCCGCGCTGCCGTGACGGATATCGGGATAGCGCACCGGACAAACACTGGCTGCTTGCTTGCAGAAATAGCATACAGGCTGAACCGCCCCATAAAGTGGGACGCCAAGAAAGAGGAGATTGTGGGCGACGACGAAGCCGCCCGCATGTGCGACAGGGCGTACAGCGCGCCGTGGCAACTACAAGCGTAAATTGCGGGAGGTTTTATATGAAAATTA
>OGYD01001061.1_pt1 | contig 21995 bp, 23 predicted proteins | sample 1576441 | NCBI WGS metagenome assembly OGYD01 (sample SAMEA3541537, study PRJEB24748) | human gut metagenome | biome: human gut; feature: human-associated habitat; material: faeces | place: China | collected 2012 | reverse complement strand
ACCGCTGACCTCTTGAATGCCATTCAAGCGCTCTCCCAGCTGAGCTATACCCCCAGACGCATTGGTTATTTTAACAGACCGAGAGCATATTGTCAACTGAAAATTCAAATTAATTTTGCCCACTGCCGTAATCGTCATCGAACATATACGTCACATCCTCTTTATAGCGGAACTTTTTCTCCTTGCCCTTTATAAGGCGCGGAATGCTTCGGCGATACTCGACGAAAACCAAAAGCCCGGTGAGCAGATATATGTTTCTGACGATCGTATCGTCAACGCTCATGATCGCAACAAGGCACATGACAAGCATCGCACCAAGCGCAGACAGCGATATGTATCGCGAGAATATATACACAACGACAAACACTATTATGCCGGCAAAGGCGACCTCGCCGCTGACAAAGAACGTTCCGACCGCGACGGCGAGCAGACTGTGCTCACCGTGGAAGCGATAAAGTATCGGAAAATTCGTGCCGAGGACAACGCAGAAAAGCGCAAACGCGCTGCCGATCTTCGACTGGTCAACGATGAGCATGAGCAGGCTGCCCAGCAGCACCGGAACAATGACCTTTATCGCCTCGATGAGCACAATGACGCCGACGCCTTTCCCTCCATGGCGCTTCAAAAAACGCGTTATTCCGGCGTTATCGCGACTGTAATTGAGAACATTCTCGTGAAAATAAATATGCGAGGACAGGATCGGTGTGCTGAGGCTGCCGAAGGAATAAGCGATTATTGCAGTAACTGCAAGCAGTAAGGGAGTCATTGCTTATCCCCCTTCTGGCGTATGACCATACGTATAGGCGTGCCCTCAAGTCCAAACACCGCGCGTATCTGATTTTCTATATAGCGCTGGTACGAGAAATGGAACAGCTCACGGCTGTTGCAGAAAATGACGAAATTGGGCGGCTTGATTCCGGTCTGCGTCATGTAATATATCTTGAGCCTTCTGCCCTTATCCGTGGGCGGCTGGACGCGTGCCTGAGCATCGGCAAGAACGTCGTTGAGCATGCCGGTAGTTATGCGCATGTTGCTCTGATCGTTTACGAAATTGACCAGCTCGAATATCCTGTCGGTGCGCTGGCCGGTTTTTGCCGAGATAAACAGCACAGGCGCATAGCTCATGAAGCTTAGATCACGCATGACCTCCTTGCGCATCTTCTCCATCGTGCCGGTCTCTTTCTCGACAAGATCCCACTTGTTGACGACAACTATGCTGGCCTTGCCCGATTCATGCGCAAGACCGGCAATTTTAGTGTCCTGCTCGGTCACGCCCTCGCGCGCATCGATCATTATTATGCACACGTCGGCGCGCTCGATGGCCATCTGTGCGCGCATGACCGAAAACTTCTCAACGCGCTCGTCCACCTTGCTCTTGCGGCGGATGCCGGCAGTGTCGATAAACACATATTTGCCGTACTTATTATCTATCTCGGAGTCAACCGCATCGCGCGTCGTGCCGGCAACGTTGCTGACAATAACTCGCTGCTCACCGAGGATATGGTTAACGAGCGAGGATTTGCCGACATTCGGCTTGCCGATGACGGCAACCTTTATCCGGTCATCTTCCTCCTCGTCCTCTTCCTCGGGCGGAAAGTACTTCATGCATTCGTCAAGCAGATCGCCCGTGCCGTGGCCGTGAACGGCCGAGACCGCGATGGGATCTCCGAGGCCAAGCTCGTAAAACTCGTATATGGCAGGGTCCGTTCTGCCGGTCGAGTCCATTTTGTTGACCGCAAGCACCGTCGGCTTTTTCGAGCGCAGCAGCATGTTGGCAACGTCCTTGTCCGCCGCCGTCACGCCCGTGCGCACATCGGTGACGAGCACAATGACATCCGCCGAGTTTATCGCAATGTTTGCCTGCTCGCGCATGAACATGAGGATTTCGTTATCCGTTGTCGGCTCAATGCCGCCGGTGTCAACGATGTTGAATTTTCTTCCGAGCCATTCACATTCGGCATACAGTCTGTCGCGTGTAACGCCGGGCGTATCCTCGACGATGGACAGTCTGCGTCCGCAAAGCTTATTGAAAAGCATGCTCTTTCCCACATTGGGTCTGCCGACTATGGCTATGAGAGGCTTTGACATAAAGATAACCTCCGTTCTGATTAGTTCTGATTATATTTATAGTACTGCTGCCGCTCGGGCGAGCGGACGGGTATTTTGACCTCGGGCAGGTTATCGCCGCTGATGGCATCCCAAAGGGCAAATCCGTCCGATTCTATCGGGTATATCTTAACGCCGAGGGCATCTATGGCCTGCTCGAGCGTGATATCGTCGAGAAAATCAAGCTCGTCGCGGCGCAGCATATTCTGCGAAACGAAAAGGCGCTCGCCCAAGTCTTTTCCGCGCAGCTGAGCAATGAGATCCTGCCCCGTTATGAGGCCGGAAACGTTTACTCCGTGGCCGAAAAAGTCGTTTTGAACGGCGTAGACCTTACCATTTATATTATCATACTTTTCCGCTGCAATACAAATAAGTTTTTCAAAATACGGCGCTACCGACACTCCGCAGGCTATGGAAAACGGCACTCCGTCCGGCTTTTCCGAAAGGCTGAGCGCACCGCGGAACTCGCGCTCGAGCAGGCGTATCATTCCGACGCCGTTTTCAAGCTGCGTGTGCTCCTCGTAGAAATCGTCGTCCGGCAGCTCTCGCTGCGCGCAGATATACATTTCGTCCGAGCAGAAAAATATCCTCGTGCCGTATTTTTTTACGCACTCGTCGCCGAATGCCGTGACCATATCTATCGTCTCTCCCGAGTGCTCGGGCGTAAACGACTCGAGCGGATACAGACCCTCGCGGTATTTCGTAAGTCCGACCGGAACGATCGACACGCTGTGCACCGCAGGATACATGGCCGCAAGATCCTGCATGGTCTGCATGAGCGCCTTGCCGTCGTTAAGTCCGGGACAGCAGACGATCTGGCAGTTCATGACGATGCCGCCGCCGGCAAAGCGGCGCATTATATCAACGCATTTGCCCGCGTTTTTATTGCGCAGGAGCCTCACCCTAAGCTCTGGGTCGGTCGCGTGAACGGAGATGTTCACAGGGCTTATGTGCAGGTCGATTATGCGCTGAATCTCGCGCTCGGACAGATTTGTCAGCGTAATATAGTTTCCCAGCAAAAAGCTCAGGCGCGCATCATCGTCCTTGAAGTACATCGTCTTGCGCATGCCTTTCGGGAGCTGGTCGATGAAGCAGAAAACGCAGTTGTTGGCGCAGCTTCGGGGATTATCCATCAGATACTCGGCAAACTCAAGGCCGAGGTCACGCCCCTCGGGCTTTTCGACACGCACGATATGCTCGGTTCCGTCCTTGCGGCGAAGCTTTATATGCAGCACCGGCTCATAGGAGAAGTATTTATAGTCGAGAACATCGTGGATCACGTTTCCGTTTATGCTGACTATCTCATCGCCTATATGCGCCTTGTGCAGCAGAGGACTGTCGTTATCGATTTTTGAAATAACATCGTTTTTCATACATTTTAATAAGCAAAAGGAGGAAGGGGTACCTGTACCCATTCCTCCTTGAGCTTAGCATTTTAATTACTTCTCATCAACGGTGAGAACCTTGCGGCCGTTGTACATACCGCATGCCTTGCACGCACGGTGGGGCATTTTGAACTCGCCGCAGTTGGGGCACTTTACGATGCCGGGAGCCTCGAGCTTCCAGTGAGACGAACGTCTCTTATCACGTCTCTGTCTTGATACTTTTCCCTTAGGGACTGCCATGGTGACACCTCCTGAATAATAGCTGCATGTCAGCGTAAATATTATTGATCACTATCCAACAGTTGCTGCAAAACAGCAAGTCTTGGATCGACTTCTTTCCCGCACGCGCAGGGGCCAAGGTTTAGATCGGCTCCGCACCGGGAGCAAAGGCCTTTACAATCCTCCGAGCAGAGAAACTTCGTTTCCATGTCAAGGACGAAAAGGGTCGAGAGCGTTTCATCGAGATCAAGATTGTCCCCGTCGAGAACAAAGACCTCGGGATCTTCAGACTCTCTGTCGGATATGAAGGCGTGGAGGTCCATCACCTTGCTGCTGTCAAACAGTTTACCACATCTGTCGCAGACGCAAGTCATTTCGGCTGTCAGGGTACCCTCGAGTGTCAGGATACCTGCCTCATTAAACACTCTGCCTTCTGCCGTGGGCGGGGTCGTATACTCTTTGATCGAGTCAAATTCCAATCCCTCCGTGTTCAGCTCGCATTTGAACGGAACACTCTTTCCGGGAACTTCAATTATCTGTCTCAAATCAAGCAGCATAGTGCACCTCTCCACAGTCGCTTGAATATTATAGTGGAATTACCCCGGCTTGTCAACCGAAAAAATTCGCTTTTCGGACAAAAACTCGAAAAAACAGGCATATTGCTAAACGGCAGGAAAAATGCTATAATCGTTTATCATATTTTAACGGAGAACGACATGAAAAAGAGTGTAAAGGTCCTTATAATCTGCGTACTTATTGCGGCGCTTATCGCCGGCGGAGTTATATATCTCATCTTCCAGACTCGCGACGATGATCTTCTAATCGGCGAGGAGCGCGCGCAGCAGATAGCCCTTAATGACGCAGGGCTTGCGGCAAACCAGGTCTCACGGCTCAAAGCAAGGATCAAGCTTGATGACGGCGTGTGGTGCTATAAGGTCACATTCCGCACCATTGCGATCGAGTATGAGTACGAGATCGAGGCGTATTCCGGCGCAATACTTGAAAAGGACATGGACGACTGAAAAATATCGGGGTTTCTTTCGAAGCCTCGATATTTTTATATAAACTGCGCAAAAACGCTTGCGCCGATAACGGTGAACACTCCCGACACAGCGATCGACAAGCCGCTCATGGCTCCTTCGATCTCTCCCATCTCCAAAGCTTTTGCAGTTCCAATAGCACTTACGCCCTTGCATTTCCACTATTTTTAAAAGCACTTTATATTTCGCGCGTTTCGTGATATAATCTCAAAAAACATCCTTTCGAAAGGACTTAAAAGCAGCATGAAACGAACATTTGGCATAATAGCGGCGCTTATTCTTGCGCTTTGCCTTTGCGCCTGCACAAAAAGCGGCGAGAGCACGACTCAGCCGACCGAGACGCAGCCTTCATCCACGCAGGATCTTTCCGTATACGAAAAAAGCGAGGGACTTCTCTCGCAGGAGGTATGGTACAACGAAAACGGTCTTAAATTCAGCACTGTCAAGTACGAGTACGACGCTGCCGGCCGTCTTGTAAAGGAAACGACCCTCGGCATAAACGACGCGCCGGTAGGATACAAGGAATACGTTCTCAACGCTGACGGGCTGCCGGAGACAATGATAAACTATATCGCAGATGGCCCGGAGGAATACTCCGAGGAGTACCGCGTTTTGTTTGAGTACAACGACACAGGCCTTAAGATGAAAGAAACGAGCATGATCGGCGACACGGCCGCATCGGTCACGACCTATGCCTACGAGGGCAGCGATCTTGTCAATGAAAAATACTATGAAGGCTCGGAGCTCATAAGCGAAATTGCTTATGAATACGATGAGGCCGGCAGGCTCACAAAGCTTGTGCGCCGCGATATGCTCGAGGACAGCGAGACTTCGGAGACCTGCACCTATTACGAAAACGGACTTCTCGCCTCGCGCGAGGTAAGCGGCAGCGACGGCATTGAAAGCCGCACCGAATACAGCTATGACGAGCACGAAAACGAGCTTTCCGTCAGCATTTACGGCCCGGACGGCAGTGCAATAAGCATCACGAAAAACGAATACGAATATGACGAGCCGGGCAATATAGTCAAATGCACGCGCACTCAGGGTGACGGCGAGCAGAGCACGGTCATTGAATACAGCTGGAGCTACGTCAAAGGCTGACGAATTAACAATTAATTTATATATTCGGGCATTTGCTGTGATAATATGTATTATTGAAATATTATCAATCAGGTGACTTTTCCATGAGAGAAAAATTTGCGCGCTTTATGGCAGGACGCTGCGGAATAGACCAGCTCAACAGATTCCTGTCGATATTGAGCCTTGTGCTCATGATCGTGGCTGTGGTGTTCAACGGAACACGGTTTTCAAGACCCATTTGGCTTATCGCGTTCATCCTGCTCATACTTGTCTACGCGCGTATGCTGTCGAGAAATCTTTATAAGCGCAGCGCCGAAAATACGCGCTACCTTCGGCTGCGCATGAGCGTTAGCGGAAAGTTCGAGATGATCAAGGTCCGCTGGACGCAGCGCAAGGACTATAAGTTCTTCACATGCCCCGCTTGCCGCACGACGCTCAGAGTTCCCCGTCACAAGGGGAAAATAAACATCGTCTGCAAGAAATGCGGCAACTCGTTCACGGGCAAGACCTGATATGTTCGGCTTTGTAACGGCGGATCTTGCCGGGCTCAATGAACAACAGCGAAAGCGATATAAAGCCTACTACTGCGGCCTGTGCCGCAGCCTGAGCGAGCGTCACGGCTCGTTTGCGCGCTTTACGCTGACCTACGACATGACGTTTCTGGTCATGGTGCTCAGCGGTCTGTATGAGCCGTTTGACCTGAGCGGCGAGGCTCCCTGCCCTGCGCATCCGCTCGGCAAGCGCGCGTTTTTGCAGTCGGAGATCAGCGACTATGCCGCCGACATGAATGTTGCGCTGGCATACCTCAACTGCCTTGACGATTGGCACGATGAGCTAAACGCCGCGGCGCTTGCCTCGGCAGGAGTGCTCAAGCAGTCATACGAAAAGGTATGCGTCGAATATCCGCGCCAGTGCGCTGTCATAAAGCAGTCGATGGAAGAGCTTAAGAAGATCGAGGATCGCAGAGACAGCTCGACCGACGCCGCGGCCGCAGCGTTCGGCCGGCTTATGGCGGAGCTTTTCGTCATGCGCGAGGATCACTGGCAAAGCGATCTGCGCGCTTTCGGCATGGCGCTCGGGCAATTTGTTTATGTCATGGACGCCTGCATTGATTTAAAAGGCGACAAAAGAGCATATAAGTACAACCCCTTCGTTTACCTGTACGGCAGGCTTGACGAGCAGGAGCGCTTCAAGGCGATACTCGAGCTTCTGCTTGCCGACTGCGTGAGAAGCTTTGAGCGGCTGCCGATAATTCAGGATGCGGACATAATAAAAAATATACTGTGCAGCGGCGTGTGGATAAAATTCAATCAACACTACGGAATAAGCACTAAGTAAGGAGCAGTACCGAATGGCACGGGACCCCTATGAAGTCCTCGGCGTTTCAAGAAATGCAACGGACGAGGAAATAAAAAAAGCTTACAGAGAGCTTGCGAAGAAATATCATCCGGACCGCAACCCCGGCGATGCAGCCGCGGCGGCGAAGATGAACGAGATAAACGCCGCATACGACCAGATCAAAAACGGTCAGACCGGCCCCTCCGGCGGCTATGGCGGAGGATACGGCAGCGGTTACGGCGGCGGCTATGGCGGATTCGGTGGTTTCGGCGGCTACGGCGGCTACGGCGCGTATGAGCAGCCGCAGGAGCGCGCAGAGTGCCGCGCGGCTGTCAACTACATACGCAACGGCAGATACAACGAAGCTCTCACCGCGCTCTCGCAGGTTCCGCTTTCCGAGCGTGACGGACGCTGGTACTATCTGAGCGCCGTTGCCAATATGTATCTCGGCAACAAGATAAACGCCCTTGAGGACGCAAAGCGCGCCGTCGAGATTGATCCGGATAACCCGAACTATCGCCAGCTTCTCAACAGGCTGCAAAACAACGGGCAGTATTATCAGGATTACAGCGGAAACTACAACAGCTCCTGCTGCATCTGCGACGACTGCTGCACCTCGTATCTGTGCTGCTCGTGCCTGACCCCGTGGGGCGGCATGTGCTGCTAAACAGAACAGTTTCGGCTGAGGCAAACGCCTCAGCCGTTTTACTATGCAAAAAGCTTTTTTATAGTCTCATCGGTGAAGGTGTCGAGCGCGTCGAAATCTACATGCGGATTATACGCGCGCTCAAGCTCGTCGTGATACTCCTTTGCTCGTGCAAGCCAGTGCACCGCCTCGCCTGTAAGCTCGCGCACGAGCTTATCGCGGCGCTTCAGCTCGCTCCGTGCTTTTTGCATGGTCTCTGTCTGTATCAGCGCATCGAGCCGCACATGGCGATAAGGCTCTGCTATATCCATTGCCGAGGCGGACACAAAGCCCACTGCCTGTTCCGGCAGAAGCAGCGCGTCAAGCCTATCCGGGCACAGCGGCGATAAGCACGATATGCTTCCCATGCCGCGTTCTTTTGCCTCGGCGTGCAGCTGCTTGAGATAAATATCGGCAAGGCCGCAGCGGTCGTCAAGGAAACATATTCGTTTACATAACTTTTTAATATCGTCTGCAAGCACAAGCTCTCCCTTGCAGCTTATGCATCGCATGAATCTGCGCTGCTCGTGGGCATCGCTGCGCTTTTTGCCTGCGCCGCCCAGCTCGCGCAACGCTGCGCTCTGCGCGCGTTTTTTCACTTTTTCAAGCGTTTCTGCGCTTATCAGACCCGGAATCTCGGCATTTGCGACGCTGCCTGCCGCGGCAAGGTAGGCATACGCCGTTTTATACATAGCGCGGTATTTATCCGTCAATCGCGGAATAATCGGATCGCTTATCTGTCCGCAAAGGCGCCCAAGGTTAACATAATCTGAATTGTACGCAAAATTTACAGGCTCGCATGCGTGCGGCGCTGTTGCATCCACGAACCCGACGTGCAGTTCGGGTATGTACACCCCATCGAGCGAGTCCGGGTCGCCCGAGCATAGCACGCACTCGGTGTCGTAGCCTCGCTCGGCTGCTGCCTGCGCAATACGCCGCATAAAGCCGGATTTGCCGCCGCCCGGCCCTGCCTTTATCAGATGCAGAAAGTCGCCCTCGCCGCTGCAAAAGCCGCCGTAAAGCGAGAAAAACCCGCCTGCGGAATTTGCGCCGAGAAAACAGCTTACATTCAATTAGCCTCACCTCTCTGCATTTTATGCCGCATGGGATGTTCGCGGTGCCCGAAATGATTGACATTTTTGCGGCGCAATGCTAAAATAATCAGGTATTTGCCGGTGTGGTGGAATGGTAGACACGGCGGACTTAAAATCCTCTGATGCTTGCGTCGTGCCGGTTCGAGTCCGGCCACCGGCACCAAAAAAGCGTCAAGCTTCTGCGAAGCTTGGCGCTTTTTAATTATCATTTATTCACTATTAACTCTTCACTAAAATCGAGTGGGGCAAAAGGCTGCGGTTCTTCGCGGTTTTTTATCGTCAGAATGCATTTTTATTCATCGCAGTGCTTGACAAAGGGCAAAATTTGTATTTTAATTCACCCTGCAAACATAATATTCGCTTCCGTCACCACCGTGTGATGGATCAAAAGCGCACGGGACTTTTCCGTAGGTACGGCGTGGAAACACGTTATAAGGAAGAGCCTCGGGCGTTTTATTGTTTTTTAGGAGGTATAAAGATGAAGATCAAGCCTTTTGAAGTCGAAGAATGGATGAACGCCTATGAAACAGGCGCAAAGTATAACATTGCCGAGACCTGCGTAAACTCCGTCTCAATAGATGAGCTTTTTGAGCTGACAGGAGCTGACAAGCAGGCATTCTTGAGCTCCATGTGCTCGCAGCGCCTGACATACGGTTATATTGAGGGCGCGCCGGAGCTTAAAAGCGGCATCTGCAAGCTTTACAAGACCCTAACGCCCGAGGAGATAGTCACCACTCACGGCGCTTCGGGCGCAAACCACCACATTTTCTACTCGCTCGTTGAGCCGGGCGACCGCGTTATCAGCATCATGCCGACCTATCAGCAGCTTTACTCCATCCCGGAGTCCTTCGGCGCGGATCTCAAGCTTCTGCACCTGAGCGAGAAAAACGGTTTTCTGCCCGATCTTGACGATCTGCGTGCTCTTGCCGTTCCCGGAACCAAAATGATCTGCATAAATAATCCCAACAACCCTACGGGCGCACTTATGTCAAAGTATATGCTCATGCAGATAGTCGAGATAGTGAAAAGCGTCGGCGCATACGTCATGTGCGACGCGGTTTACCGCCACCTGACGCAGGACGACGTGTGGAGCGAGTCGATAGTCGATCTGTACGACAAGGGCATATCCGTCAGCAGCATGTCCAAGGTATTCTCTCTTGCCGGAATACGCCTCGGCTGGATAGCAACCCACGACAAGTCCGTTATAAAAAGTTGCCTCTCGCACAGGGACTATAACCTTGTAAGCTGCGGCATATTCAAGATATGCGGACTTGAAAAAAGCGGAGATGGTGCTATAATACAGGCAAAGATATTTTTGGAGGGGTTTTTATGAAAAAGATCGCAAAGCGCAGCGTTGAGGCCGAGGTTCAGCCCGGGGATATAAGCCCTCTGGAGCTTTTGCAGCCCGGCAAGCTCAACAAGCGCACGGTTATGCACCTTTTACGCAAGGTCAATGTAAAAAAAGTCGGCATTGCAGCCGGCGGCGCGGCAGTCGTTTTGTCGGCAGTGAGCCTTACGGGGCGCTATACGTTCTATAAAGGCATCGTTTCCGGCGAGCTTAAGCGTCAGCTTGCGCCGGTGAACAAAAAGCTCGACGAGCTGAAGGCTCAGAACGCAGAGCTTAAGGCCGAGGTCGAACGCCTGAACGCGCAGTGCGAGGACGAAAAAGAGGACTGAGCAAAAAACAATATCGGCATAGTCGCATAAACGACTATGCCGTTTTTTATATGCCGGCGAGCTTCATTCCTCGTCAGGCTTGTATTCCAATATATCTCCCGGCTGGCAGTTGAGAACATCGCAGATGGCCGCCAGGGTGGAAAAGCGGATGGCGCTGATATGTCCATTCTTCATTTTTGATAAATTCACGTTGGCCACGCCGACTCTTGCCGATAGCTCGTTGAGGCTCATCTTCCTGTCGGCCATGACACGATCCAGCCGCAAAATGATCTGTCCCATTCTTCCGCCTCCTTACAGGGTCTCATTCCATTCCTTTTGCAGGCAAACACCGTATCTGAAAACAGCCACCAGAGCCATGGTTACAACAAACGCTATCAAAATGCCCCACTGAATGCTGACATTGGTGCTTTCTCCTGCGGTGAAAAAGCTCTCCAGCATCGTTTCGGCGGCAGAAGCAAAAACGGCAACCGGAAGAAGTGAAAAGCCAAAGCCGCGCATCTTGGCCACAACTTCATTGCAGAACGGAGACTCGCACTTGGTGAGCACGGAAAACATCCCTCTGAGCAGCCAAAGCGCAACGGTTGCGGACGCTGCAAACAGCGCCGCGAAGATAAACACTTTCGTAAGATCGCTTGCGATATATTCGGCCGGGGAAGCCTCGGCCTGCATGACTTTCGTATTTCCGTCGGAGTGGATCTCGGCAGAATCATATGAGCGGTTAAAGAGCCTAAGCTCCGTTTTAAACTGCTGATCCTCGGGCGGTGTTATCGTACCTGACCCCTCCCCGAGTATCTGCTCAGGGCTGCTTTCGCCGGAATAGCTGAAGCTTCCTCCGATTATATTCCACAATGTATCAAAGCTTTCCGCATTGAAGCGCAGCTCGGTGTTTTCAACAACGCGCACCGTCAGTGCGTTATCCGGCAAAGCCGCCACGAAAGCGGCCGCAATGCAGCATGAAATCGTTATGATCGCCGCTATAACGGTCAAAACCGTCATGACTATCTTTCCTGCCTTGCCAAACAGACGGAATTTTGAAATAGTATCGGAATTCATGTGTGCTATTCCTTTCTGCGAAAGCGCTCTGCCCGAGCGTCCCTGTGATAGATAGCTGTATTATAGCATTCTTTTGCGCGCAATGCACCAAAAATTAAGAGCGCAGTGCAGCTTTAGAGAGTTCTGCCGCTCAGCACCGTCCATGCCGCGATCCCGGCCGTCAGCAAAACGGTGATCGCCGCCGACAAAAGCCGTGTTTGCCGCTTCTTTTGTACTCCGAGAACGGTAACGGCAATAATAGCCGCGCAGGAGGCAACGGTAAGCAAATGCCGCGGAAACGAGCCGAGCATTTGCCGAAAATAGCTTACTCCCATCAGGGCAACTATTGTATTTCCGACGCCCAGTATCGCAGCGCCCAAGGCATTCTGGCGCTTTGCAAGGAACGCGATTGCTCCACCGGGGAGGGTCAGCAGCGAAACGGGCAGCCAAATGCTCGTGTAATAGTAAAGTGCCTTGTCCAAGCCGATCGCAGGCAGCTCAACGAGGTAAATTACCGGCTGGCTTATGAGGAAAAACACAAGGCATTTGAGTCCGGCCTCACGGGCGCTTTTGCAGTTTGACACGATCAAAACCGCAAACAGCACCCACCACTCGAGCGTGACTGCAACGTCCTGAAACGAAGTGTCGTGCAGGATCGGTATCTGATTTATTACGCCGACATAGATACCGATGATCACCGCAAAGCCGCAGACTATCGGCCATGTCATCGGCAGGCCGCCGAACGCAGCGGATATCTTCTTCATTTCTCAGCCCCCGACCGAGGATATCGTGCCGTCGGCATTGAAGCCGACTGTCACCGTATAGTCCTTGATAGCATGAAGAAGCCCAAAAGCGGCACCGGAAAACAGCATGCAGCAGAGGATCCTGTTCGGCTTATCCTTCCAGATGCGCATCAGGTTTGACACGGTAAAGCCGCGGCAAAACACCTCCTCGGACACGCCGGGGCCGATGCCGTGAACTATCGCGGCGAAAACGGCGGTCGTTCCTGCAACAAGCGGCGCATCATAAAGCTTTATCTGCAAAAGGTTCCACACAGGAACGATAAGCGCCGGCAGAGAGAGCAGAATGCCGAGCTTCGGCAAGCCGCCCTTAAAGCCGAAATTGCACTTTCCGCGGAAGAAGATCGGCAATATCAGCATCAGCAGGCCGGCTATGATAAGCCTTGCAATATCGTCGTTTATCTGATACAGAAACGACTCCTTCCCACCCATAGCTTCAAACATCAGCCCTGTCAAAACGGCGATCGTATCGCGCAGGACAAAAAAGGCCAGCGGAACAATCAGCGCCGTAAACAGCGCGTTATTTAAAAATCTGTGCTTCACGGTTTTCTCCATAAAGGCCACCTCCGACTGTGATCAACGTAAATTATTTAACGTAAAACGTTAAATCGATAGTATCACCGGCTCGAAGGTATGTCAAGCGATTTTTAATGTTTATCATTAAAAATTTGACGTTTTGCATGGGTAAACCGTATAAAAAAGCTCCCGTATCACAGGATACGGAAGCTTTGCGTCCTTATTTTGATTTCGGTTCGGGTTTTTCTCCGGCAAGAGGCAGACCGTTTACGGCGTTGCGCGCAACGACATACAGCACCGAGCACAGCGGAACGCTTATGAGCATTCCGACAACTCCCATTGCATTGCCTCCGATCGTAACAGCAACGAGAACCCATATACCGGGCAGGCCGACGGATTTGCCGACGACCTTGGGGTAGATGAGGTTGCCCTCAAACTGCTGAAGGACGATGATAAACACAACAAACCACACAGCCTGGATAGGCTTTACGAGCAGGATCAGGAACGCACCGATAGCGGTTCCTATAAACGCACCGAACACGGGGATCAGCGCCGTGAAGCCGACGAGCACGGATATCGCCGGGGCATATGGCATGCGGAATATCGACATGCCGATAAAGCACAAAGCGCCAATGATGACAGCCTCGGTGAGCTGGCCGGTTATGAAGTTTGTAAACGTGCGGTTTATAAGGTCGAGCATATCGAGAAGCTTCTGCATCTTCTCGGGCTTCATGAGCTTTGCAAGCACCTTTTTCGACTGCCGCTTGAGCGTTTCCTTCTGAGCAAGAACATAGATGGAAAACGCAAGCGCCAGCACGATGTTTATGACCGCCGTTACTATCGACGTCGTTGCCGACAGGGTGGTGTTCAAAACAGCTGTTCCGCCGTCCTTGAGGATCTGAATAAACTTATCCGTATCAAAGCTGAATTGCGGCAGCTCGACGCCGTACTTATCCAGGCGCAGCGCAAGAGCTTCCCACCAGCTTTCCACCTCGGATACATACGAGGGCACCATGCTCACAAGCGAGGACACCGAATCGCTCAGCTCAGGCATGATAATGAACACGACGGCGAGAATGATGCCGATGACCAGCAGTATGCTCAGCAGCAGACATATTGGGCGCTTCATTTTTTCGACCCATTTGCCCTTGCATTTGCTCAAAAGCTTCATCCACAGCCGCTCGATCGGCCGCATGATGACATTGACGACATACGCTATGCACAGGCCGATCACAAACGGCGAGATGAGCGAATACAGCTCGCCGATGTATTTAAACAGCAGCTTGTGATTATATATCGCCCATATGAGAAGCACCGTGAACGTTATGATGAGCAATATTCGTTTTACGGTTTTTTTACTGAGTTCCAATGCTAAACCCCCTTCTCCCTCTCTTACTGCACGCTGAACAGGATATCGCCGTAGGTCGGATACGGCCAGAACTGCTTTGCCGTATTGACTTCAAGCTCGTCAACACTTGCTCTGAGCGCTTCCTGCGCAGGAAGCACCTTGTCGCGGAAAACGGATGCTCTTGTGTAGTTATCCGAATACTCGTCGGCAGACTCGGCCGCGTCGGCCAATGCCTGCGCATTTTTGACCGTTTCGCTCATAAGGGTGCTTATCTTGGCTGCCTGATCCTTTTCAAAGCTATTGTCGATGCCGAGCTGCGCTTTAACTATGGCAGTATCGCTCAGCTGCTTTGAGTAAGCGCTTGCCGCCGGGAGAATATCCTGCCAGACCATCTCCTGCATGGTCTGCGCCTCGATGCGAATGACCTTGCAATAGTTGTCAAGCTTCATCTTATAGCGCGCTGCAAGCTCTATCTCGGAATACACTCTGTGACGCGCGAAAAGATCGACGTTCTTTATGTCGAGGTAATACGGCACGCAGTCCACCGTCGTGCGAAAGTTTTTAAGTCCGCGCGCGGCCGCTTCCTTGAGCCACTCTTCGCCGTAGCCGTTTCCGTTGAATATGATGCGCTTATGCTTTTTTATAACGCTGCGGATAAGCTCGTGCAGGCTCGTTTCGAAATTATCGGCATTCTCCAAAATGTCGGCATATTTGCGCAGCGACTCGGCAACGGCGGTGTTCAGAACGACGTTTGCGCCGGATATGGAGGTTGACGAGCCGAGCATGCGGAACTCAAACTTATTGCCGGTGAAGGCAAAGGGCGAGGTGCGGTTGCGGTCGGTCGCGTCGCGCGCAAACTTCGGCAGAACGTGAACGCCTACCTTTATCTGCTCCTTTTCCTTGCCGCCGTAGGGCGTGTCGTTTTCTATCGCCTCAAGTATCTCCTCAAGCTCCTCGCCGAGGAACACCGAGATTATCGCCGGGGGCGCTTCCGCCGCGCCCAGGCGGTGGTCGTTTGCAGCGCTCGCAACGGATATGCGCAGCATATCCTGATAATCATCGACAGCCTGCAAGACCGCACACAGCATCAGCAGAAACTGCGCGTTTTCATACGGAGTCTCGCCCGGCTCGAGAAGGTTTAACCCCGTGTCGGTCGTCATAGACCAGTTATTGTGCTTGCCCGAGCCGTTAACGCCGGCAAAGGGCTTTTCATGCAGCAGGCACACCATGTCGTACTTCCGCGCAAGCTTCTGCATAAGCTCCATTGTTATCTGGTTGTGGTCTGCCGCGATATTGGTCGTCGTGTAGATCGGCGCAAGCTCGTGCTGGGCAGGCGCGACCTCGTTATGCTCGGTTTTCGCAAGAACGCCGAGCTTCCACAGCTCCTCGTCAAGCTCTTCCATGAACGCGGCGACGCGAGGCTTTATCGTCCCGTAATAATGATCATCCAGCTCCTGACCCTTGGGTGGCTGCGCGCCGAAGAGCGTTCTGCCGGTGTACATTACATCCTTGCGTTTTTCATAAACGCTTTTGTCGATGAGAAAATACTCCTGCTCCGGGCCGACGGTGGTCTTTACGGCCGTGACGTCGTTATTTCCGAACAGACGGAGCACGCGCAGTCCTTGACGGTTGAGAGCCTCCATAGAGCGCAAAAGCGGCGTTTTCTTATCCAGTGCTTCGCCGCCGTAAGAGCAGAACGCCGTCGGTATGCAAAGGACATTATCCTTGATAAACGCATACGAGGTCGGATCCCACGCCGTGTAGCCGCGCGCTTCAAACGTTGCGCGCAGTCCGCCGGTCGGGAAGCTTGACGCATCCGGCTCGCCCTGGATAAGCTCCTTGCCGGAAAACTCCATGATTATTCTGCCGTTATCACTGGGTGAAATAAAGCTGTCGTGCTTTTCGGCGGTGATGCCGGTCATCGGCTGGAACCAGTGCGTAAAGTGCGTTGCGCCCTTTTCTATCGCCCAGTCCTTCATCGCGTTTGCAACTATCTCGGCCGTTTCGCCGTCAAGCCGCTCGCCGAGCTTTATTGAGCGTTGGACCTGCTTATATGCCTGTTTTGGCAGCCGCGCCTGCATGACGCAGTCGTTAAACACCATAGAGCCAAACAATTCAATTACATTTTTCATTAGCAGATCCGCCTTTCGTGCATTGGGGTATAACATTGCCCTAATAGAGGAATTATATTACCCGATGCTCATTTTTGTCAACGCTTATATGTAAAAGCGTTGACAAACATATCACAGGCGTGTATACTAACTGTACTAATAAAACCCATACAGTTGTTCGATCTGCTGCTTGGATTTGTGAAAGAAAAGCTCATGAAAAACACGCTTAAAAACAATCTGCTGTGGATAGCTCTTTTGGCTGCCATATCGGCAATAACGATAAAGATCGTCACGTCCTGCTCAAAAGGCTTTTCGTGGGGACGTTTTGTATGCTTTTTAAAGGGTGCTGATCCTGTGTGGATAATGCTTGCCGTGCTGTGCGCATTTGGCTTTATCTACTTTGAGGGGCTCGGTCTGCAGTGCACCTGCCGATTCTTCGGGCATGGTTTTCCCGCCGGAAAGGGCATTATTTTTTCCGCCTCCGATATTTTCTTTTCCGCGATCACGCCATCTGCGACCGGCGGCCAGCCGGCAGCGCTTATTTTCATGCTCAAGTACGGAACTCCGGCTGCGGTGTCCGCCATTGCGTTGCTTTTGAACCTTGTGATGTACACGGTTGCCATACTTACTATAAGTGCTGTGTGCTGCCTTGTTTATCCGGGCATTCTTTGCCGCATGAGCCTTGTTCCGAAGCTTTTCATTGCCTTCGGCGTCATTGTTCAGACAGCGTTTATCGCACTGTTTCTCATGTGCATTTTCAATGAAAAGCTCATCCTCAAGGTTTGCCGCTGGGGGCTGAGGCTGCTGTGCAAAATACATGTTTATAAGGACTATGACGCGCAGTATGAAAAGCTGCTTGCAATGATAAAGCAGTATAAGGAATGCGGCGCACTGCTGAAAAAGGAAACCGGGCTGCTAATAAAGGTGTTCCTGTGCAATCTTGCGCAGCGTCTGTCAGTGATACTTGTTTCGGTTTGTGTGTTTCTTGCGGTCGGCGGCGAGGCAAAGTGCGCGTTCAAGGCGTTTTCCGTGCAGACGCTTGCCGTGCTCGGCTCGAATGCGGTTCCCATCCCCGGAGCGGTCGGTGTTGCGGATTTCATCCTGCTCAGCGGATTCAGGCAGATCGTACAGGAGCCTGTGAGCGTTGAGCTTTTAAGCCGCGGCATAAGCTTCTATGCAACGATAGTGTTTTGCGGTGTTCTTTTGCTCTGCGTACTTATAAAAAGAAAGCTTAAAAACGGTGATAAGATATGACTTCAAAGAAAATGGCCGTCGGCCTTACCTGCTGCTACTTCAAGCATCTCGGCTGGCCGGCACGTCAGATAATGACTAACCCGATACTTACTGCAATCATCGGCGCTTATATGGACACGAAGCTCTCGACCCGGCGCATCAGCGGCTTTATCCGCGCGAACGCGCTCAATATGAGCGACTATATAAAGCAGGATTACCGCTGCTTCAACGACTTTTTCACCCGGCAGGTCAAGGCCGGCGCGCGTCCGATAAACACCGACCGTGACACGCTCATCTCCCCCTGCGACGGATACATGTCGGCCTATAAAATAAGCAGCGACTCCGAGTTTTCGATAAAAAACAGCTATTACAACGTCGAGGATCTCGTAGGCGGTGCGGATATCGCAGACGATTACATAAACGGCACCTGCCTCGTACTGCGGCTTGGCGTTGAGAATTACCACCGCTATTGCTACATCGACGACGGCTTCAAAAGCCGCAACTGGCACATTCAGGGGCGCTATCATCCCGTGCAGCCGATAGTAGTGCGCAAAAGGCCCGTATTTATGCAGAACACTCGTGAATACTGCATGCTGTACACCGAAAATTTCGGTACCGTTGTGCAGATTGAGGTCGGCGCATGCCTCGTCGGGAAGATCGAAAACTACCGTCAGGCAGGCGTTATCCGCCGCGGCGAGGAGAAAGGTCTGTTCCGCTTCGGCGGCTCGACGATCGTCCTGCTGTTCAAGGAAGGCGTGCTTGATCTTCCGCAGGAAATTTTCGAGCAGACCCTGCGCGGCAGGGAAAAGCCTGTGATATTCGGAAGCGCAATATGCAAAAAGGCGGATCATTAAAGAATCACAAAAAATACTATTGCACAGCAAAAAGCCTGTCCTCCCGGACTGGCTTTTTGAATTCTTAATTCATTTACCTCAAAGTGCGTGGATCCTGCGTTGGTGCAGAAGCTGTCTATCCTGCAAAACTAAGAAACAGAATAAGCCGGAGGATATCGTGAAGCTTTGCATACGCATAGCCGTCGGCACAGCCTGCCGGTGGTGCGTTTCCGTCGGCGGCTTTGATCTGCGCGAGGTTGCGATAAGCGAGCACGAATCAATATTCGACGTTCCGGCCGAGTTTCGTCGGGAAACGACATACATATGATTGTATAATCGTCATGTCAGTGCAAATTATGCACAATTATTTTCTTATATAACTGGCTATTTCGCTGTTTTTAAACTTTTTGTATGAATACCGTTGCAAGTGATGTAATAATTCTGTATAATATTTGTCGTATGTTGACACTATGATTTTTGCAAATGGAGCAAGGAGGAAAAAAATGAGAACACGAATTATCAGTCTGGTAATGGTTCTGGCGCTCGTATTCACGCTGCTGCCCGTTTATGCCATTGCCGATGCCGTATCCGTCACAGGAAACGACGATACAACGGACAGTCAGAGTATAGATATTCAGGATATCGTCGGGAAAATACAAGCCCTGATCAAAGGCGGCGACCCCAACGGCGAGCTTGAGAATCTTCTGAAAGGGCTTAATATCGACACGATCGTCCAAATTCTCGAAAAGCTCGGCCTTGACAGCGATACCGCCAAGCAGCTCCTTGAAAAGCTCAAGGATATGGATATGAAAACGCTTTACGAGACCTTAAAGAAGCTTCTTGAAGACGGCAGCTTCAACAGCAAGGATATTATTGATATCCTCAAGTACTTGTTCGGTGATAGCAACGGCAATATCCCTACCGATAAGATTATTGATATCCTCAAGGGACTCATCGGCGGCGACGGCAATATCGACACCGATAAGATTATTGATATCCTCAAGGGACTCATTGGCGGCGACGGCAATATCGACACCGATAAGATTATTGATATCCTCAAGGGGCTCATCGGCGGCGACGGCGATATCGGCGGAATTCTCGGGCAGCTTGATGCATACACTCTTCTCAAGGCTATCGCCGGACTTATCGGCAGCAAGCTTGATGTTACCGGCCCCAAAGACGTTACCGTGAATGAAGGCGAGACCGCGACCTTCAATGTCAAGGTCAACAGTAAGGCATCCGGCCTCAAGTACATGTGGATCGAGCCTTCCGTCGTCAAGGGTCTTGACCTCGGCGGCATCGACTTTTCCGGCAGCAAGCTTGAGATCGCAATGAAGCTCTTCCAGGCTCTGAGCAAGGTTTCCCTCAGCACCACTGACACTCTTGAGCTTAAGAACACCGCAGCCGCGGATAACGGCCGCACCTTCGCATGCGTGATCTATAACATCGCGCTTAAGGACATCACCCTGTTCGTGACCGACGAGGCAAAGCTCACCGTTACCCCGGTCGTCCCCTGCCAGCACGTCAAGGTCATTGACACTCCGGCCATCGCAGCCACCTGCACCACCGACGGCCGCACCGAAGGCAGCCACTGCAGCGTGTGCAATGAAGTTCTCAGCGTATCCGAGGTCATCAAGGCCACCGGCCACGATTTCAGCGACCTCGACGGTATCCGCTGCAAGAACTGCGGCGAATACGTTCCCTTCCCCTTCACCGATGTTCCCAAGACCGCTTGGTGCCGCAGTGATGTTGAGTATGTATGGCAGCACGGCATCATGAAGGGCATTTCCGCCACCAAGTTCGGCCCGGACACCAAGATGACGCGCGCAATGTTCGTCACCGTCCTCTATCGTATGGAGGGCTCGCCTTCCGTCGAAGGCATGCAGATCCCTGCATTCACCGATATCGGCGCAAAGTGGTGCTACGATGCGATCATCTGGGCATATAACGCCGGAGTCACCCTCGGCAAGACCGCCACGACGTTCGCTCCCAACGACTCCATAACGCGCGCTGAGATCGTCACCATGGTCTATCGCTACTCCGGTTCTCCGACCGTGAGCGGCGTTCCCAACTTCACCGACGCGGCCAGCGTAGGTGCATGGGCGCGCGACGCGATCATCTGGGCAACCTCTGTTGGTGTTGTCAACGGCTACACGGACGGCAGCTTCGGCCCCAACAAGACCGCTCTCCGCTCCGAGATGGCAGCAATGCTCCATCGCTACATGGAGTTTGTCAAGGCATTCTGATATCTAAACTCAAAGCTCCTGCAAGATCATCTTGCAGGAGCTTTTCAGTTTTATATGTTGGCTTTCTTATCGCGACTCACAGGGCGATATAAGCCTTGACGAGCTGCGCAGTGCCATGCTCTTTAAGATGATATAGCAAAAGCTTCGGATGGCAGAACGATTCTGTATACCACAAGGGGCAAAATAAAAAAAGTTGAAAACGCTGAAGTGCACTCTCTGGAAATCAGAGGCGCGGAACAGAATTCCAACTTCGACGAAAGTATAACCGATTAAAGCAAAAATGTCAATAGCTACTCCCGAGAGCCGGAGAGCATTACCGAACTGCGGCGGCAGAACGAACGCCTACATATTGACGCGGAAAAGCCGCCACGCTCTACGGGAACGCAAGGGTCATAATGCCCAAGATTCCCCGTTCACGCAACGGCTTTATAGCCAGTATAAGGGATGCAAGCTCTCCTGTCAAGCAACACTTATGACACAAAAAAGAGAGCATAGCCAGCATGGCCAATGCTGATGCCCTGACCATAACGCCCGAAACGTCTGCTGGGACTGCTCTCACTTCGACTATACGCAATTCCGGCGAGAATGTCAAGAAATATTATGCTGATCTGTCAGCAAAAGCGTGCATGTAATGAATGCCCAACAGATCGCTCACTTAAAGCATTACGCAAATATTTGATAAAGATATGATTCAAAAAAGTGTATTGAAACCTCATTATCACAAGACTACAAGACGCACAAATGAAAAAGTAGACCCTACACCGGCAGAGGCAGCGCCGAACGCTGAAAGCTCGCCCATCAGGTCTACAAAAGCATCATAATTCAAATCAAGATATAAGTCAAGGAATACGTAAAAAACACCGGACAAATTGTCCGGTGTTTGGCAGGGGAAGAAGGCTTCGAACCCTCGGCCTACGGTTTTGGAGACCGCCGCTCTACCAGCTGAGCTATTCCCCTATAAAATTGGTGGGCCTTCAGGGACTCGAACCCCAGACCGACCGGTTATGAGCCGGTTGCTCTAACCAACTGAGCTAAAGGCCCTAATATCAGTATTGCCGTCACTAATGTGGCGGCAATACCCTTGGCGCCCCCTGTAGGATTCGAACCTACGACCCTGCGGTTAACAGCCGCATGCTCTACCTGTTGAGCTAAGGAGGCAAAAGCAAAGGGCTTGACTTGCGCCAAACCCTTCGATGTTGGCATTGACCTATCTTCCCGGTCCGTCTCCAGACAAGTATTGTCGGCACTG
>OGYD01001049.1_pt1 | contig 22210 bp, 20 predicted proteins | sample 1576441 | NCBI WGS metagenome assembly OGYD01 (sample SAMEA3541537, study PRJEB24748) | human gut metagenome | biome: human gut; feature: human-associated habitat; material: faeces | place: China | collected 2012 | reverse complement strand
AGCACCTGCCTTTTAAGCAGGGTGTCCGGGGTTCGAATCCCCGCTGGAGCACCAAAAATCTGCAAGCATCACAGTGTGCTTGCAGATTTTTACTTTTTCGTTCTTCACTCTTCACTATTCACTTCACTGTAAAATGTGCTGGCGCATGGCCATCGTTTATTTCACCGCTCCGCATGATTGCCGCCATCCGGCTCCGCGGGCACATAATCATTATCTACAATGATATCCACGCTCGCGCTGAGCCGACAGGCATCCTGCAGAAAATACGGGTTTAGCCGAATGGACGGATATTCTCCGTCCTGATGCACTGCGGCATAAATCGTCAAGAACATCGTGCACGGCTGAAACCGCTCCAGGATCTGATGCAGCGCCCGCTCGTGTTCTGCGATAAAAGTATGTATCGTCCGCTGGACAACGTCACCATCAAACGTGTCGGTCTTGTCAAACGTGATCGTCCAGTATCCCGGGTTCTGCGTGCCCGCATATGCGTTCCACCGGCACGCCCGCTGCCGCTTGGCCTCTGTCGGCTGCGCGCCAAGAATGGAAGAAACCGTGTCGATCGGGAAATCCACATCAAAGCAAAGACTGAGCTCGCCCCAGACCGTAGGCGGCAGCGGCGGTGAAAAGCAGAGATCGTATTCTTCCACGCGCATTTGTCACCTCTCCAAATCCATTCGATGGCCCTATCATAACACACGTCCGCACATGCAGCAACATGCCGATGCGCGCACACCCCCCCGGCGTATTGGCGCAGCTGCTCCTGTTTTGTCAGCTGCTTCACGCTCTGGTTAAGGCCCGTTGCCGCCCAGCCGGACGCGATGCCGACAGCGGCAGTGTTGAGCCAATCGTGCGCCGGTCGTCTTGACCGCCATGCCAACCAGGTACGCAATGGCCGTGATCGCCGCCACGGATGCAATGCCGAGTTCCATGCCCGCACCTCCTGGCCCGCTATTCCCTATGCGGCGGGCGCAAATGTGCGCGGCGCGGCACTTGCCATCCCGCCAAAATGCACGTATAATCGGGCCATTGAGACAAGACGAGGAGGAATCCGCATGGAAAACGCACTCAAACAGAAGCTCGCTGCCGGCGCGCAGCCTATCGGCACCTTTTTTGACACCGCCAGCGTGAGCCTTATGGAGTGCCTCGGCCGCACGGGGCTCGACTTTGCCATCATCGACAACGAGCACTCCCCCATCGAGGCTGAGACCACCGCCGCGCTCGTGCGTGCCTCCGAGCTGAGCGGCATCTGCCCGCTCGCGCGCGTGCGCGAGATCAGCCGCCCCGCCGTGCTCAAGCTGCTCGACGTCGGTGTTCAGGGTCTGATCGTGCCGAACATCAAGACGCTCGCGCAGGTGCAGGAGCTCGTAAACTACGCGAAATATTACCCCATCGGTCAGCGGGGCTTCTGCCCGTCGCGCAAGGACGGCTGGGGCTTTGACGGGCTTGGCTCCGTGCCGGAGACCATGCGCCACTTCAACGGCGAGACCCTGCTCTTCCCGCAGTGCGAGACCGCCGAAGCGCTCGCCATCATCGAGGACATCTGCGCCGTGGACGGTGTGGACGGCATCTTCGTCGGGCCGTTCGACCTGTCGATCTCGATGGGCATGCCGGGACAGTTCGACGCGCCCGAGTTTCAGGCGGCCGTCATGCGCATCGTCGCCGCCTGCCGCGCAGCCGGAAAGTACTGCATGTTCTTCACCGGCACGGCCGACGGCGTGATCGACGGCTTCCGCAGGGGCTTCGATGCCATGGCCTACAGCCTCGACGCCGCGCTGTTCATCCAGAGCGTGAAGCGCGATGTGGAGGACATCCGCAGCCGGCTGTAACTTGATAGAATACGACGCAAAAGGCGAGCACCAGCCGGTGCGCGCCTTTTTTGCATACCTCAATGCTCGCCGCCGCAGAAGGCGGCCTCGTCGTTCGACCAGCCGCGGTCGAGCAGCCAATAGGTCGTCTCATAATCGACCGCCATGTCCTCGTCCGTCAGCTCCCGATCCTGATGCTGGCGTCCCCACTTGAGCAGCTCATAATTGCGCAGCTCCTTGAGCGTGAACGGCAAGCCGAGCTCCTCCGCCACCGGCAGCAGCACGTGCTCGGTCATGACATCGCGGATCTCCAGACTGCCGGGATAGCTGTCCATCGCCTGCTGCACGCGCGCCTGCAGCGCGGGGTCGGCATCATAGATCTCAAAGAATTTGTCCACATTCGTTTTCGGTTTCTCTGCCATATCGGTCACTCCTGATACAGGTATTTTCCTGTAGTATACTACACCCGGCGCCCGCGCGCAATCCTCCGGCACGCAAAAGCGCCCTGTCGAATACCATGGGTATGGGAGGCGCTTGCCTCCGCAGGAGGGGGAAGCTGCAATGACACGAATCCAAACGCTCAGCGACCTGCAGCCCGGCCAAAGCGCGATTGTGCACAGTGTGTGCGCACCCGACGGGATGCAGCGGCGGCTGCGCGACCTCGGGCTGATCGAGCAGACGCGCGTGGTCTGTCTCGGCCGCAGCCCCATGGGTGACCCGAGCGCCTATCTCATCCGCGGCAGTGTGATCGCGCTGCGGCGGTGCGACTGCCGCGCCATCCGCGTGGCCGCGCCGTGAAGGAGGCTTGCACATGGGTCTGACACACCGCTCTGTCGGCACGCACGCGGCCGCATTCGGCGGCACACGGCGCACAGGAGAGCGCATCGTGGCACTGGCAGGCAACCCGAACGTCGGCAAGAGCACCGTCTTCAACGCCCTGACCGGGATGCGCCAACACACCGGAAACTGGGCCGGAAAAACCGTCGGCTGCGCGTGCGGACGCTGCCGCTCGGCGCGGGAGCAGTATCTGCTCGTCGATCTTCCGGGCACATATTCTCTGCAGCCGCACTCGGCGGAGGAGGCGGTCGCATGCGACTTCGTGCGCAGCGGCAAAGCGGAGGCCGTGGTCGTCGTGTGCGACGCGACGTGCCTTGAGCGCACACTCGTGCTTGCGCTGCAGATGCACAGCGTAACGCCGAACACGATCGTGTGCGTGAACCTGCTCGACGAGGCGCGGCACAAACGCATCCACATCGACCTGCCCGCGCTGCAGGCGCAGCTCGGTATGCCGGTCGTGGGCGTGACGGCGCGGAAAAAGAAAACGCTCCGCGCCCTGCTCGATGCGCTCGACGCCGTTATGGCAGCGCCGCAGCCATGCCCGGACGGTGCGCCGGAGGCCGGAGACCCGGCGGACGATGTGCGCCGCGCAGAGGTCATCTGCCGTGCAGCCGTCCGGCGGGAGACGCCGGAATATGCCGCACGTGACCGGCGGCTCGACCGCCTGCTCACGAGCCGTGCGACCGGCTACCCCATCATGCTGCTGGGGCTGGCGGCCGTGCTGTGGCTGACGATCGCGGGCGCAAACGCGCCGTCGGAGTGGCTGGCGCATTTTTTTGGCTGGGCGCAGGGGCGGTTTTCCGCAATGCTGATCTTCCTGCACGCACCGCCATGGCTGCAGGGGCTGCTGGTGGACGGGATGTTCCGGACGCTGGCATGGGTCGTGGCCGTGATGCTGCCGCCGATGGCGATCTTTTTCCCGCTGTTCACGCTGCTCGAGGACGCGGGGTATCTGCCGCGCGTGGCGTACAATCTCGACCGCCCGTTTCAGGCATGCCGCGCCTGCGGCAAGCAGGCGCTGACGATGTGCATGGGGCTCGGCTGCAACGCGGCGGGTGTGGTCGGCTGCCGGATCATCGACTCCGAGCGCGAACGGCTGCTCGCCGTGCTCACCAACAGTCTCATGCCGTGCAACGGGCGGTTTCCGGCGCTCATCGCGCTCATGACCATGTTCTTTTCCCTCAGCGGCAGCACGCTCACCGCCGCGCTGCTGCTTACGGCGGCGCTCATGCTGTGCGTGGGGCTGACGTTCGGCGCAACGTGGCTGCTGAGCGTGACCGTTCTGCGCGGCAAACCGTCGGCCTTCGCGCTGGAGCTGCCGCCGTACCGCGCGCCGCAGGTCGGTCAGGTGCTCGTGCGCTCCGTTTTCGACCGGACGCTGTTCGTGCTCGGGCGCGCCGCCGCCGTGGCAGCGCCGGCAGGCATGGTGCTGTGGGCGCTGGCAAACGTGCACCCTGGCGGTGTGAGCCTTCTGACGCGCTGCGCGGCTGCGCTCGACCCGCTCGGGCACATCATGGGCATGGACGGTGTGCTGCTGCTGGCGTTCGTGCTCGGCTTTCCGGCCAACGAGATCGTGCTGCCGATCGCCGTGATGGGGTATCTGGCACAGGGCAGTCTGAGTGACGCGCTCGGGCTGGCGCAGATGCACGCACTGCTGACCGCCAACGGCTGGACGTGGACGACCGCCGTGAGCGCCGTGCTGTTTTTCCTGCTGCACTGGCCGTGCTCGACAACGCTCTGGACCATCCGGCGCGAGACCGGCAGCGCAAAATGGACGCTGCTGGCGGCGCTGCTGCCGACGGCGCTGGGCATGGCGCTGTGCACGGCGTTCACGGCGCTGACGCGGCTGATCGGCTGGTGAGCAAAAAAACCGGAGACCGGCGCAGGACGGTTTCCGGTTTTTGCCGCACCGGCGTGAAAATCGCCGTTGTGCCGCGGCGCGGTTCGGATTATAATGGAAACATCACACCGCGGCCCGGCCGCGCAAGGAGCGAAGCGATACAATGAAATTTCTCCACCTCGCCGACCTGCATCTCGGCAAGCGTGTCAACGGATTTTCCATGCTTGAGGATCAGGCGCACATCCTGCGGCAGATCCTCGCCATTCTGGACGACGAGCAGCCGGACGGCGTGCTCATCGCGGGCGACGTGTACGACAAGTCCGTGCCGTCGGTTGAGGCGGTCGAGCTGCTCGACAGCTTTCTCACCGAGCTGCGCGCACGCGGCGTGCCCGTGCTGCTCATCAGCGGCAACCACGACTCGCCGGAGCGGCTCGCCTTCGGCGGGCGCGTCATGGATAGCTGCGGCATCCACATCTCGCCCGTGTATGACGGTGCGCTCGCGCCGGTCACGCTGCATGACGCGTTCGGACCGGTGCACGTGTGGCTGCTGCCGTTTGTGAAGCCCGCGCACGTGCGCCGCTGGTTTCCGGACGCGGACATTGAAAGCTACACCGATGCCGTGGCCGAGGCCGTCGCGCACATGGCCATCGACACCGCCGCGCGCAACGTGCTCGTGACGCACCAGTTCGTCACCGGCGGCACGCGCAGCGGCTCGGAGGAGCTGTCCGTCGGCGGGACGGACAATGTCGACAGCGGCGTCTTTGCGCCGTTTGACTACGTGGCGCTCGGCCACCTGCACGGCGCGCAGCACATCGGGCGCGAGACGATCCGCTATGCCGGCTCGCCGCTCAAATACTCGTTTTCCGAGGCAAGGCAGCACAAATCCGTCACCGTCGTGACGCTGGGCGAAAAGGGCGACGTGCAGGTGCGCACCGTCGCGCTCACGCCGCTGCGGGAGCTGCGCGAGATCCGCGGGAGCTATGACGAGCTGACCGCGCGGAGCTTTTACGAGCACACGACCTACCGCAGCGACTACCTGCACCTGATCCTCACGGACGAGCAGGACGTGTTTGACGCCATGAGCCGCCTGCGCACGATCTACCCGTACCTGATGACGCTCGACTACGACAACGCGCGCACACGCGCAGCCGGCGGTATGTCCGTACCGGCAGAGACGGAGCGGCGCACGCCGCTGGAGCTGTTTGAAGCGCTGTATCAGCGCCAGAACCACCGGCCCATGAGCGAGGTGCAGCGCGCATACATCGCGCAGCTTATGGAGCAGATCATGGAGGTGCAGGGATGAGACCGCTGAAGCTGACCATGTCCGCCTTCGGACCGTACGCCGGACGGACGACCGTGGACTTTGACGCGCTCGGCACGACCGGGCTCTACCTCATCACCGGCGACACCGGCGCCGGAAAGACGACGATCTTTGACGCGATCGCCTATGCGCTCTACGGCGAGGCGAGCGGCGAGACCCGCGAGAGCTCCATGCTGCGCAGCAAGTATGCCGAGCCCGAGACGCCGACGTTCGTGGAGCTGACATTCGCAAACGGCGGCGAGCGCTACACCGTGCGCCGCAACCCCGAATATACGCGCCCGAAAACCCGCGGCACCGGCACGACCGTGCAGAAGGCGGACGCCGAGCTGACGATGCCGGACGGGCGCGTCATCACGAAAACGCGCGAGGTGACCGCCGCCGTGACGGAGGTCATCGGCGTGGATCGGGCGCAGTTTTCGCGCATCGCCATGATCGCGCAGGGCGAGTTTCGCCGCCTGCTGCTCGCCCAGACGGACGAGCGCAAAGCGATCTTCCGCCAGATCTTCCGCACGGGAAAATATCTGGCGCTGCAAAACCGGCTCAAGGACGATGCCGCCGCGCTCGAAAAGACGTGCGGCGAGCTGGTCGCGGCGCTGCGTTCGACGGCGGAGACCATCGGCTGCGACGACCCGGGTGCGCTGCCGGACGCAGAGGACACGGACGCGCTGCTGACAGCGCTCGACGCTCTGATCGATGCAGATGCTGATGCCCGGGCGCAGACGAACACAAAGCATGAGCAGGCAAAGGCTCAGCACGCGCGCCTGCTCACCGATCTCGGCAAGGCGCAGGCGGTTGAACAGGCGCGCGCAGAACTGAAAACGGCGGAGGCGGACCTCCAACAGGCGCAGCGTGAGCAGGCGGCCGCGCGGACGGCGCTCGACACCGCCGAGGCAGCGCAGCCGGACATGGAGCAGCTGCTGCAGGACATCGCGCGGCTTCAGGACGCGCTCAGCCAATACGAGCAGCTGGACAAGCAGCGCGCACAGGCCAAGGCCGCGCGCGAAGCGCTGGAGGAGAAAACCGCAGCGCTGGAGCTAGCGCGTGCACAGGCACAGGCGACGGAACAGACGTGCAAAAGCGCACGTGAGCAGCTCGCCGAGCAGCCGAAGCTGGCCGTGGCCGCCGAGCAGACCGCGCAGGAGCAGAAGGCGGCCGAGCAGCGGTGCAAGGCGCTGACCGAACTCGACCGGCAGCGCAAGCGGTGCGCCGAGCTGCAGAAAAAGCTCGAAGCCGCGCAGGAGAAGTACACACGCGCGGCCGAGGCGGCACAGGCAGCGCTGGCGCACTACAGCGCGCTGGACCGCGCCTATCTCGACGCACAGGCGGGCATCCTTGCACGCACGCTCACACCCGGGCAGCCCTGCCCGGTCTGCGGCGCGACGGAGCACCCCTGCCCTGCCGCCGCGCCCGAGCAGACGCCGGACGCCGCCGCGCGCAAGCGCGCAAAAGCCGACAGCGAGCGGGCACAGCGAGACGCCGAGGCATGCAGCGCGGAGGCCGCCGCTCTGCGCGGGCAGCTCACAGCCGTGCGTGAAGCGCTGGAAACGGCGTGCGCGGCGCTGACGCCGCCGCTCGACCCGAAGACGCTGGCGCAAACGCTCCCCGCGCTGCAGGAAAAAGCCGCGCAGGACGCGCGCGGCTGTGCCGGACGGCTGGCGGAGCAGAGAGCGCAGCTCGATAAGCTGCAGACGCTTGCAGACGGGCTGTCTGAACAGGAGGCGGAGCTGCAGCAGCAGCACGATGCGATCCAGGCCGGTGAGACCGACTGCGCCGCGCGTGCCGCACGCTGCGACGAACTGGATGCCGCCGCAGCCAACCGTGCAGCCGAGCTGCCGCACGCGGACAGCGGTGCGGCGAAGGCCGCGCTCGCACAGGCGCAGACGCAGCATGAGGCGCTGCGGCAGGCACTTGACACGGCGCAGAAGCAGCACGCTGCGGCGCAGGCCAAGTGCGCGCAGCTGCGCGGAAAGATCGCCACGCTGCACACGCAGACAGACGCCGCACCGGCGGCGGACATCGCCGCGCTGCAAGCGCAGTGTGATGCGCTCAGCGCGCGCATCGACGCGCTGCAGGTGCAGATGAACGCCCTCGACGCGCGGCTGCAGCAAAACCGCACGGCACGCGCCAGGCTCGACACGCAGCGGCAGGAATACGACGCTGCGCACGAGCGCTGGCAATGGGTGCACGCGCTGGCGGCGACCGCGAACGGCGCCATCCCCGGACAGGAGAAGATCACGCTCGAGGCATTTTTGCAGGCCGCGTATTTCGACCGCATCCTCGGGCGCGCGAACACGCGCCTGCTCATCATGTCCGGCGGGCAGTATGAGCTGCGCCGCTGCGAGCGTGCGGGCGACAACCGCAGCCAGACCGGGCTGGAGCTCGAGGTCGTCGACCACTACAACGGCACGGCGCGCAGCGTCAAGACGCTCTCCGGCGGCGAGACGTTTGCCGCATCGCTGTCGCTGGCGCTCGGCCTGTCGGACGAGGTGCAGTCAAGCGCCGGCGGCGTGCAGCTTGAAGCGATGTTCGTCGACGAGGGTTTCGGCTCGCTCGACAGCGAGGCGCTGCAGCAGGCGCTGACCGCGCTCGTGGGCGTGTCTGGCGGCTGCCGGATCGTGGGCATCATCTCCCACGTTGCGGAGCTCAAGGAACGCATCGACCGGCAGATCATCGTCACGAAAGACCGCAGCGGCGGCAGCCGCGTGCAGGTGCAGGCATAATGATGCAAAACGATGCAAAAAACGTCCCCGGCAGCTGAAGCTGCCGGGGGCGTATCAGCTTGTCAAAAACCTCGTAGAGTTTCGCCGCCGCAGCGGCGAAAGAAAGTCCGATCATTTTCTCAGGCGACATGTGCGGCTGAGAAAATACTTCTCGGCCTGCAAACGTGCGCGCCGTTCGCTTTTGGCGAGCGGCGCGTGCGCTGCAGTCAGGCCGCAAATCCCCTTGTCAAAAAGTAATACTTTTTGACAGTCTAACACCGTCCCCGGCAGCTTCGGCTGCCGGGGGCGGTATTATTTTGGGGGTCAGTCCATGGCAAACAGCAGATACCACTGACCGCTGACCTGCACAAACTCAAAGTAGAAGTCCTCGTCGGCGCCGCCTGCATACGTCACATCACAGGCGACGACAAGGTTGTCGTCGATGCGCACATCCAGCGCCCACTCCAGCTGGGTCAGATCCTCTTCATCGAGCCGGTCGGAATCATAGATGTCGTAGTCATCGATCGTCCGCCCATAGTCGTCGTACCAGTCGTCGAGCTCCTCGATCGCCTCCTCAACGGTGAGCAGACCGTCGTCATCATCCCGCATGAAGGTGACCGCCTCCGGCAGGAAGATCTTGTTCATGCCGCTGATATCGTCGTTTTCAAAATACGTGAAGTAGCGCTCGATGAGCTGATCCACCTCCGTGTTTCCGGTCGTACCGTGGCTGCCGCCGTGCGCAGCAAAGAGGCCGATGAGGACCGCCGCGATCACGACCAGCGCGGCAAAGCCGCACAGCAGACCGATGAGCAGCTTTTTCGGCTTGTGCTTGGCGCTGATCTCCGGCGAGGAGACCGCACCGCCGGGCGCGGACGCATACCAGTCGGTCTGACCCTGTGGCGCTTCGGGTACGCGCGTGCCGCAGACGGTGCAAAAGCGCGCGCCGGGGTTCAGGCGGCTGCCGCAGTGCGGGCAGACGCCCGGAATAAAGGAAGCGGCCGTGTCCTGCCGGGGCGGCGCGGACTGCGCCGGGTCGGGACGCTCCGGAACGGGCGCGCCGCAGTTGGTGCAAAAACGCATACCGTCTTCAAGCGGAGCGCCGCATTGCGCACACGTGCGCGAAGTATCGGAGGTATTCTGCGCGGCATTGCCCGCAGGCTGCTGCGTCGGCCGGCAGGGCTGCTGCGAGGGGAGCGCATGCTCGGGAAGCATCGCACCGCAGGCGCGGCAGATGACGGCGCTGTCAGAGAGCTGCGCGCCGCATTTTGGACAGATCATGGCAAGACCTCTTTTCTCTATCTGTATTTGGATATACTCATTGTAACATCCGCCTTTCAATTTTACAATCCATTCTTTGCGTGGTATACTCTTGGCAGGATTCTTTTTCTGGAGGCAAAGCATATGAACATCACCGCCATCATCTATGACGCCGCCGTGCGCAAAACGGCCTACATCCTCGGCACGGTCATCGGCAACTGCAAGCTCTTCCCGGCCGAGCGTGCGCCGCGCGACTGGAGCGGATACGCAAATGTCATCACCGTCGCCGCCGGTGCCGGCGGCCCGGTCGTGACCGCCGGCGTGCAAAAGCGCGTGACCTTCCGTCCGAAGGGCGAGGACGAGACCGTCGCCGCCGCCGAGCTGATCGCCAAGGCCTTCTGCCCGCCGGAAGCGCCCATGCCGACGGACGCGCTCAGGGCGCGCATCGACGACTTTCTGGCCGCACACAACACGCTCGCGCTCGCGACCGGCTGCGGCAACTGGGTGCGGTGCACCCCGCTGGAATATCTGCGCGTGAACGGCGCGCTCTACATCCTCACCGAGGGCGGCCTGAAATTCAAGGGCATCTGGTGGAACGGCGCGATCTCCGCCGCCGTGTACGACAGCTACGACGGCATGGACTCGCTCGCCGGGCTGCAGATGACGGGCAAGGCCGTCTACATCGACCCGCTGAGCGACGAGTACCGCAGCGTGATCGAGGCGCGCGGCGTGCAGCTGCAGCAGCTGCAGCAGATGCCCGCAATGCTGCACGCGGTGCGTCTGGACATCACGCGCTACGAGCTGCTCGACGGCGCGCTGCGCAGCGAGGGCTATGCTGCGCGGCAGGTACTGTCGCTGGTCTGACTTGATAATCATCCCGTTTGTGGTACAATGGTGGCATTCTGTGTTGATTTTTGAAAGGAGGTGCGCGTGATGAAGCGAACGGAGCTGCCTGTGGCGGTGTTTGACTCCGGCCTCGGCGGCATCAGCGTTCTGCGCGCACTCGTGCGGCGGATGCCGGGAGAGGACTTTTTGTACTTCGGCGACTCGGCAAACGCGCCCTACGGCGTGCGCCCGGTCGCGGAGGTGCGCGAGCTGACGCAGAGCGTCATCGCCCGGCTGTATGCGCGCGGCATCAAGGCCGCCGTCATCGCCTGCAACACGGCCACAAGCGCTGCCATCGGCACGCTGCGCGCCGTTTTTTCGGACATCCCGGTCATCGGCATCGAGCCGGCGCTCAAGCCCGCCGCGGCGCAGCACCGGCATGTACTCGTGCTGGCGACACCGCTGACGCTGCGGGAGGAGAAATTCGCGGCGCTCATGCAGCGCTGCGCCGCCAGCGCCGAGATCCTGCCGCTGCCGTGTCCGGAACTGGTCGAGTTTGTCGAGCGCGGCGAGCTCGACTCCCCCGCGCTCACGGCATATCTGGCGCGGCAGCTCGGCCCCTACGCCGGACATGTGGACGCGGTCGTGCTCGGCTGCACGCACTTCCCGTTTGCCCGCCGCGCGATCCGCGCCGCCCTCGGCGGCGGCGTCGAGCTCTACGACGGCAGCGACGGCACGGCGCGTGAGACGCAGCGCCAGCTCGTGCGCCGCGGCTGGATCCGCGGCGGCACGCACGGCACCGTCACGCTCGAAAACAGTCTCGCGTCGGAGCTGCCGCTCAGCCGCAGGCTGCTCGACCTGCCCGCGGAGGACTGAGCCGTATGCAGATCCAACGTATCCCCTTCCCGCCGATCGGCTCAAATATGTACATCGTCACGCAGGGGCGCGACGCGATCGTGCTCGACCCGTGGCCGGACGCCGAAGCAATGGCGCGGCTGCAGGGCTATCGGGTGTTGCTGGTGCTCACACACGAGCACGTCGACCACACCTCCGGTCTCGGCCGGATGCAGCGCGCGCTCTCGGCGCGCACCCTCTGGCAGGACAACTGCACCGTTTGGCTGCGCAACCCCGGCAACACGACGCCCGTGCTGCTCGCGGCGCTGAGCGTGTCGCGCGGCGCAGCGGCGCGCGATTTTCTGCGCGGGCTGCACCTCAAGACCGAGACCTATGCCCCCGACATGACCTTTGCCGAGCGCGTCTCGCTCGACTGGGGCGCGCTGCACATCGAGGGCTACGCCACGCCCGGGCACTCGCGCGGCAGCGCATGCTACCGCATCGGCGCGCAGGCATTTTTCAGCGGCGACACGATCGTGCCGGGCTGCGCGGTCATCACGCGGCTGCGCGGCGGCGACGCCGCCGTGCTCGGCGAGCAGACCGTGCCGTTTCTGCGCACGTTGCCGCCCGAGCTCACGCTCTATCCCGGCCACGGCCGCTGCGGTATGACCCTCGGCGAGGGGCTTGCTGATATCCGCTGGTGAAAAAAACGTGCGGTTTTGCGGCATATGCAGCAAACTTACACGCCTGTGTGCAAAATGCGCAGATGCCTCGCTTTGTCACAAGTGAGGCTTGACTTTTGTGAGAATATTTGTTAGACTGACCATAGCAGTTTAGGGTAAAAGTTTTTTGTGGGATTTTTGAGATGGTCTCCGGTACTCCTCCGGGGGCCATCTCGCTTTTTAAAAAAGCGCACACACGGCAGGAGAAAATGCATTTTTGCCCGCAAAAATGCTTGACACGCGTGCAGACGTCTGGTATTATATTGGAGCGCTCCAAAGACAGCAGGTGGCTTGACCGCGGAAATCCTGCCGAGGATGCATCTATCACGATGTTTCTATTCTGTTTCCGGGGCTTTGGCCGCGGAATTTTTTTTGGGCGTGTATCTTTCACACGGAGGTGAAAACACACTATGCCGAACGCAAAAGTTCTCAGTGAGAAGCAGGCGATCGTCGCCGCTCTGGCTGAACGGCTCAACAGCGCCAGCGCCGGCGTGTTCGTCGACTACAAGGGCATCACCGTCGATGAAGACACCAAGCTGCGCACCGAGCTGCGTCAGAACGACGTGGAGTATTCCGTCGTCAAGAACACCCTGACCCGCTTTGCGCTCAAGGACGCCGGCCTCGAGGCGATGAGCGATCTGCTCAACGGTACGACTTCGCTCGCTACCAGCACGGCAGACCCGATCGTCCCGATCCGCATGATCCACGACATGAGCGAGAAGATGGCGAAGGACAATAAGTTCATCGTCAAGGGCGCGTTCCTTGAGGGCAAGGTCCTCAATGACGCTGAGATCGCGGAGATCGCGCAGCTCCAGAACAAGGACGCGCTGTACTCCAAGGTCCTGGGCACGATGCTGGCACCCATCACGGGTCTGGCCGTTTGCCTGAACCAGGTCGTCGAGCAGATGGGCGGTGCTGCCGCACCGGCTGCCGAGGCCGAAGCTCCCGCCGCCGAATAAGGCGACCACTTCACTTAACTATTTAGGAGGAAAATTACCATGGCTAGCGAAAAAGTCACTGCTATGATCGAAGAGATCAAGGCTATGTCCGTCCTCGAGCTGTCCGAGCTCGTGCACGAGATCGAAGATGTGTTCGGCGTTTCCGCCGCTGCTGCTGTTGCCGCCGCTCCGGTGGCCGGCGCTGCTGCTGCCGCCGAGGAGAAGACCGAGTTTGACGTCGTTCTGACCGGCTTCGGCGATCAGAAGATCAAGGTCATCAAGGCCGTCCGTGAGATCACCAACCTGGGCCTGGCGGAAGCCAAGGCGAAGGTCGAGGGCATCCCCTGCGCCATCAAGGAGCAGGTCTCCAAGGACGAGGCCGAGGAGCTCAAGAAGAAGCTCGAGGAAGTCGGCGCTTCTGTCGAACTCAAGTAATCCGGTCTTATATACGACGCAAAAACCTCCGTGCCGGATGGTGCGGAGGTTTTTTGCCGCAATGGAAAACCGGCGGACAGCAAGTGTCCGCCGGCTTTTGCGTTGCTGCCGCAGCGCTCAGGCGCTGAAGCTGACGCTCTTGGCGGCTTCGATGAAGCTCGGCTCATAGGCGTCAAAGTTGCTCTTCTGGGACGCGAACTGCACCATCCAGAACCCATCGTCAGACTCGTAGAGAACGGTGAGGTAGCGGTAGGTGACGTTCTGCTCCTCGTTGAGGAAGTCATACAGCAGCGTCGGGTTGCCGTCAATGGGCTCGCCGTCGACGAGCTCTTTGTCACTGTTCGCCTGCCGGACGAACTCGACATACTGCTCGAATGTCACGTCTTCCGCGCCGGCTTCGGCAAACTCCGCCTTCGTCTCATGGAGGGCGAGCACGATCGCCGTGTCCGCAGCGTAGCCAACGGTGTAGCCCTCGAGGTCTTCCTCGCTGAAGGCGGTCGTGAGCGTGATCTGCATGCCATCGTCGGAGAAGGTCTTGGCTTTGGCGTCAAAGGGGTTGCTGCTGCCGGTGCTGCCGCAGCCGGTGAGCATGGCCACAAGAAGCAGCGCGCAGACAATGGTCGTAAACGTTCGTTTCATAGGAAATCTCCTCTTTCTATTTTCTATGACAGCGGCTTACTGCGCCGGCTTGTCCGTTTTGGGCCGGTACTGGTACGGCTCCGGATCGGGCTCGGCATAGCCGGTTGCGATGTCGAACTGCTTGGTCAGCTGCGTGAGGCCGAGCTTCGTCACCATGAGCTCACCGTAGGCGAGATCATCCTGAAAGCCGTTTTCGCGGCACTCATCCAGACCCGCCTTGGCGTCCTCGAGCTCGGAGAGACACTGCTCGTACAGATCCTCAAGCTTGCCGAGCGCCGTGATGGCATCGTCGGTATTGCCCTCGGCGGGGCAGACGGCCTCAAAGCGGCGGCCGATGCGCACGATCGCGGCATAGCTCGCCTGCAGCATCGCCAGCGTGAGCGCGCCGGCCTGTCCGGCGGCCTCGCTCTGCTTCATGCCGGTGATCATGTCCGACACATCCCCGACCCACTGCTTGTGCACGCCCTTGAGCTGGCTCAGGCGCTCATCGATCTGTGCCGCGGGATGGCGGTTGGCGGAGTAGCCGCCCTTTTTGAGTTTACGAGTCAGACGTTCCATAGTAGCAACCTCCAAATAGAATTCTTGATCAATCGTCCATGTCGAGTGCTTCCAGGCCCATGGCGGCAATGGGACGGCTGTCGCCATGGCGGACGAAGAGCATGGTCACAAACGCGCCGGCCACGAAAATGGCGGCATACGGGAAGAGCACGGTCATACCGACCTTGTCCATCAGGAAGCCGGAGAACATCGGCGTGATGACCTGCGCGGCCATGCTGGCCGTGTAGTAGAAGCCGGTGTAACGGCCGACATCGCTGCCGGAGCACATCTCGACGACCATCGGGAAGGAGTTGACGTTGATGGTCGCCCAGCCGATACCGGCGAGGCAGAACATCGCGTTCATGAGCATCGTGGGGCTCTCGGAATTGAGGAACGCAGCCACGCCGAACGCGATGGCCAGCATCACGACGCCGCCGAGAATGGTCTTTTTGCGACCGATCTTGGACGCGACGATGCCGACGGGCAGGTAGGCCACGATCGCGGCGGCCTGCGCGAGCATGAGCGTGAGGTTATAGTCCTTGTGCAGGATGTTGCTCGCGTAGACGGAATATTTCGACGTCACGGCGTTGTAGCCGAAGAACCACAGCACGATCGACAGCAGCAGGAAAATGAGCGAGCGGCGCTCAGCCCTGCCGAGCTTGCCGGAAGCGACGGGCGTGTCGCCGTCGTCCCCGTTGTCGATGCCGAAGCGCTTGCTGTCGGCCTGCATCTCGGCGACAAACTTCGGCTCGTTGACCGTCAGGCGGAAGATCAGCAGCGCAAGCAGCATGAGCCCCGCAATCACGGAGAAGTAGGCAGTGTAGCTCATGAGCGAGTTGCGCACGGAGCTCGTAGCGAAGCCCATGCCAATGGCCAGCACGAGGATGCCGCCGCCGGTACCCATGAGGTTGATGACAGCATTCGCCTTACTGCGCAGCGGCTTGATGGTAACATCAGGCATGAGCGCAACGGCCGGAGAGCGGAACGTGGCCATGGCGACGAGCACGACCAGCAGCAGCGCGATGAAGCCGATGAGCGCGCCCGGATGCTGCAGCGTCGTCTGATGGGCGTAGGCCTGACGCGCGGGCACGACGTAGTTCGTGTAGTCGTGGTTCGTGACGGTCTTGCCCTCGGCATTGGTGACCTGGCTCGTGATGGCGGCAAACTCGTCCTCCGTAAAGGTATCCTCGAGCACGAAGGTCTCGCCGTCGGGCGTCTTGAGCGTGCGGTCCGCCTCCTTCTGATAGACGATGCGCAGAGCGGCGGGATCATCGATCGCAGCAGCGCCGTCGAGATTCTTCAGCTGCGCGTCGTCAACGAGCGACAGGCTGATGAAGGCGATGGCGGCGACGATCGTGCCGATGAGGATAAACGGTGTGCGGCGGCCGCGCTTGCCGGTGTGCTTATCCGAGATCGCGCCGAACAGCGGCAGCAGAAACAGCGCCAGGATGTTGTCGAGCGCCATGATGACACCGGACCATGCCTGCGACATACCGAATTTGTTGGTCAGAATCAGCGGGACGGTGTTGTCGTAGGCCTGCCAGAACGCGCAGATCAGGAAAAAGGCAAAGCCAACGCAGATGGTGCGTTTGTAGTTGAGCTTCACAAGGTTACCTCCAAGTTTGTTTCAAATCCGTACCATTCTACAATACCTCGCCGTGCAATTCAACAGGCATTTGACGAAATGCAGAAATTGTTGTTTAATATGAGCAGGCAGACCGGCGGCTCCCGCCGCCAAAAGGAGGACACATTATGAATTGGAAAACCGCTTGTAAGATCGCCGCACCGGCCGCAGCCTGCGCGGGTGCGTTTGCATTTCTGGTCGCGCCGGGCCGCGCAACGCGCGCGCAGAAGGCGCCGTTTTTATGCCGCAACTACGCGCATCGCGGCCTGCACACCGAGGACGGCTCCGTGCCGGAAAACTCGCTGCCGGCGTTTCGCGCCGCGGCCGAGGCGGGCTACGCCGTCGAGATGGACGTGCACCTGACGGCCGACGACCAGCTCGTCGTGTTCCACGACGACACGCTCGAGCGCATGTGCGGCGTGCAGGGCGTCATTGATGATTTCACCCTCGCCGAGCTGCGCGCGCTGCGTCTCGGAAAGACCGAGTGCGTCATCCCGACGTTTGCCGAGGCGCTCGAGGCGCTCGGCGGACGCGTGCCGCTGCTGCTCGAGGTCAAGCGCGGGCACGATAACCGCCGCCTGTGCGCGCTGACGCTCGAGGCGCTGCGCACCTACACCGGCCCCTACTGCGTCGAGAGCTTTGACCCCACGATCGTCGCATGGTTCCGGCGCAACGCACCCGACATCCTGCGCGGCCAGCTCAGCCAGCCGCCGAAGGAGTACGGCACGGCACTGAGCAAGCCGGCCGCCGCCATCGTCGGCAATGTGCTCACGAATGTGATCGCGCGCCCGCAGTTCATCGCCTACAAGATCGGCCCGAAGCCGCTGAGTGTGCGCCTGTGCGAGGCCATGGGCGCCGTGCGCGCCGGCTGGACGAGCCGCGCCTGGACGCACGAGCGCGACTACGACATCGTCATTTTCGAGCACTACCGTCCCGGCGCGTGGTTCCGCGCGGACATCTGAGCGCAGGGCAAGCCTGCATACCATGAAAACAGCCAACAGCCGAGCCGGAAAATACCGGCTCGGCTGTTGGCTGTTGATTGCTGTGCTTGCGCGTCCGTGGCGGATGCAGACCCGGACGCTGAAATGGAAGAGAGAACACAAACGAGGGGGGGCGTAAACATCATTCGCACAAAACGATGCTTACTGAACATATCCTAACAGTTGTGTCCGTGTTTGTCAAGCGATTTTTAAAAAATTCTGGATTTTTTCTCACACCGTTCCGTCGCGCAGGATCTGCGCAAGCTCGGCCACGTCACGCAGGACGTATTTCGGCTGCACGTCGGACGCCCTGAGCATTGCCTCGTCCGTCTCGCCGGACATGACGAGCACGCTCTGCGCGCCCGCATTCACAGCCACGGCAATGTCGGTATACAGCCGGTCGCCCACGCAGCAGATCTGCTCGTTCGGCACGCCGGTCTGCGCCGAGATGACGTCGACCATGTTGCGGTTCGGCTTGCCGATGTAGGTCGGCTTGACGCCGGAGGCAGCGGTCAGCAGCGCGCAGATGCTCCCGCAGTCGGGCAGCACCTCGCCGGCCGGCATGGGGCAGACCCAGTCGGGGTTGGCGGCGATGAAGGTCGCGCCGCGGCGCAGGAAGTGCACGGCGCGGTCGAGCTTCTCATACACGAGCTCGGTGTCAAAGCCGGCGACGACGATCTCCGCGCCCTCTTCGACGAGCGGGATGCCGTAGCTGAGCAGCTCGCGGCGAAACGCCTGCGTGCCGACCAGATACACGGGCTTGCCCGCATAGTGCTGGTTGAGATACAGCGCCGTCGCCATGCCGGACGTGAACACGTTCTCCGCCTCGCACGGGAAACCCAGGCGCTGCAGGCGCGTGATGTAGTCCGTGCCGGCGCGCGAGGAGTTGTTGGTCAGATAAATGCACTGCCGACCGGTATCGGCCAGCGTGTGGATGAAGTCGACCGCGCCGGGAAACACATCGTCCCCGAGGTAGAGCGTGCCGTCCATATCCAGCAGGAACAGGCGCGCATGGAGCAGGCCTTTCAGATCGTTCATGGGTGCCACCTCACAGAATCTTATTTTTTTCTTAACGTCTCATTATACCACAAAAAACGCGCCGCACAACCCAATTATTCCGGCGGCGGGTGTTGAAAAAAACGGTCGATGTGCTATAATATTAAAATCTGTACCGTGGGCCGCTATTGCGTGCAGGCCGGGTACGGATCCAAAGGTGTAATTAAAATTTTGGAGGCATAGATATGGCAAAGAAACAGTTCAAAGCAGAATCCAAAAAGCTGCTCGACATGATGATCAATTCGATCTACACGCACAAGGAGATCTTCCTGCGCGAGATCATCTCGAACGCCTCGGACGCAATCGACAAGCTCTGCTACCAGTCGCTCACGGATGAAAACGTGGGCATGGCGCGCGGCGACTTCAAGATCCGCGTCATCCCCGACAAGGAAGCGCGCACGATCACCGTGTCCGACAACGGCATCGGCATGACCAAGGAGGAGCTCGACAGCAACCTCGGCGTCATCGCGCGCAGCGGCTCGCTGAAGTTCAAGGACGATCTCGGCGAGAGCGCGCAGGAGGATGCCGCCATCGACATCATCGGTCAGTTCGGCGTCGGCTTCTACTCCGCGTTCATGGTCGCCGATAAGGTCACGGTCATCACCCGCGCCTACGGCAGCGACACCGCCTATCAGTGGGTCAGCACCGGCGCGGACGGCTATACCATCACCGAGGCACAGAAGGACACCGTCGGCACCGACGTCATCATGCACATCAAGGCCGACGAGACGGGCGAGAAATACTCCACCTACCTCGAAAACTGGAAGCTCATGATGCTCATCCGCAAGTACTCCGACTATGTCCGCTGGCCGATCGTCATGGACGTCGAGCAGAGCGACTGGGTCGACTCCGGCGAGAAGGACGAAAACGGCGAGCCGAAGATGGAGATGGTCACCAAGACCGAGGAGCAGACCGTCAACAGCATGGTCCCCATCTGGCAGCGCAGCCGCAAGGAGGCGACCGATGAGGAGTGCATCGCGTTTTACAAGGAAAAGTTCCACGACAATGACGACCCGCTGGCCGTCATCCGCGTCAACGCCGAGGGCCTGATCTCCTACCGCGCGCTGCTGTTCGTCCCGTCCAAGGTCCCGGCAAATATGTACACGCGCGACGCCGACCCCGGTCTCGAGCTCTACAGCTCCGGCGTCATGATCATGGACAGATGCACCGATCTTCTGCCGCCGTGCTACGCGTTCGCGCGCGGCGTGGTCGACTCCCCCGACCTGTCGCTGAACATCTCGCGCGAGATGCTGCAGCACGACCGCCAGCTCAAGCTCATCGCCGCGAACCTCGGCAAGAAGATCAAGTCTGAGCTCACGAAGCTCATGACCAATGACCGCGAGAAGTACGAGCAGTTCCACGCCGCCTTCGGCATGGTGCTGCGCGCCGGCGCCGTCACCGAGACCGGCGACAAGGTCGACGAGATCAAGGATCTGCTGCTCTACCACACGAGCGAGACCAAGCTCGTCTCCCTCAAGGAATACGTCGACGCCATGCCCGCCGAGCAGGCGAAGATCTACTTTGCGTGCGGCGACAACGTCAAGCGTCTGCTGAGCCTGCCGCAGGCGGAGCAGCTGCGCGACAAGGGCTTTGACGTCCTGTGCATGACCTCGCAGATCGACGAGTATTTCGTCGACACCATGAAGAGCTACGACGACAAGCCGTTTTGCAACATTGCGACCGACGATCTCGGCCTCGAGAGCGAGGAAGAGAAGAAAGAGACCGAGGCAAAGCAGGCCGAGGACAAGGAGCTGCTCGACTTCGTCAAGGAGACGCTCGGCGAGCAGGTCGCATCCGTGCGCCTGTCCAATAAGCTCGTGTCCAGCGCCGTGTGCCTGAGCACCGAGGGCGGCGTCACGCTCGAGATGGAGCGCTACTTCCGGAGCATGCCCGGCGCGCCGACCGACATCCGCGCCGTGCGCGTGCTGGAGCTCAACGCCAACCACCACGCCTACCAGACCATGAAGGAGGCTTTCGCCGCCGGCGACAAGGACAAGGCCGCACGCATCGCCAAGATCCTGCACGCGCAGGCGCTGCTCATCGCGGGCGAGCCGCTCGAGGATCCGGCTGCGTATTCGGAGCTCGTGTGCACGCTCATCTGACAACCGATCTGATCTGAACCCTGACCGCCGCACCCCGGCGGTCAGGGCACCCCAAGTAAGGAGCTGTCTATGCAACCGCGTCTCGGTATCTATATCCACATCCCGTTTTGCGCGAGCAAGTGCGGCTACTGTGACTTCTATTCCTGCGCCGGCGCTGCCGAGCGCATGGCGGAGTATCAGCAGGCGCTGCTCGAGCACATTGAAGAGAGCGCCGGGCGCATCGCGCCGGCGTACATCGACACGGTCTATTTCGGCGGCGGCACGCCGAGCTTTTACGGTGCGGCGCGGCTCATTGAGCTGCTCGACGCCGTCAAGGCCACCGGCCGCCTGCTCAAGCGCGCGGAGGTGACCGTCGAGGTCAACCCGGACAGCGTCCGTCTGCACGACCTGCGCGCCCTGCGCAAGGCAGGCTTCAACCGTCTGAGCATCGGTATGCAGTCGGCCAACAACGATATCCTGAAAATGATCGGCCGCCGCCACAGCTACCGGCAGGTGGAGATGGCCGTTGAAAATGCCCGCACCGCCGGGTTTGACAACATCAGCCTCGACCTCATCTACGGTCTTCCCAGCCAGACCCGCAGCGACTGGGCAGACACGCTCGCCAAGGCGCTTGCCCTGCGTCCGGAGCACATCTCCGGCTACGGGCTCAAGCTCGAGGAGGGCACGCCCATGTACGCCCTGAAGGACTCGCCCCTCATCCCGACGGACGACGAGCAGGCGGATATGTACCTGTGCATGGTCGAGGAGCTGCGGCACTATGGATACGAACAGTACGAGATCTCCAACTTCAGCATCCCGGGCTATGAATCCCGGCACAACCTGAAGTACTGGCAGCTCGATGACTATATGGGCTTCGGCCCGGGCGCGCACTCGTGCATCGGCCGCACGCGCTACAGCTATGTGCGCGACCTTGACCGCTATCTTGCGGGCGTCCTCCACGGTGAGGACATGATCGACGAATACGAGACGATCGGCGACTTTGAGCGCGCGGCCGAATATCTCATGCTCGGCATGCGCACCGTACACGGTGTGTCGCGCACGGAGTATGAGCGGCTCTACCGCAGCGATTTTTCCGGCATCGCGCAGCAGCTTGAGGAGTTCGTCCGCCGCGGCTGGGCCGTCGCGGACGGCGAGCGCTGGCACTTCACGCCCTCGGGTTTCCTCTTATCGAACGTGCTCATCGGCAAGCTGCTCGAGGCACAGACCGACCGCAAGGCCGAGCACAACCCGTGGATGAAGCCGCAGATCGAAAAGCAGCCGCGCACCAAGCTCCCGCCCGGTGAGGCGGAGGCTTTCCGCGATACTTATTTAAATAATCCGATTTTGACGGGGACAGACAGGAGCCAAAAGCATGAAACTTAACGGCAACACTTCCAAACGCAGCGCAGCCGCAAAGCGCGAGGCGGCGGACTTCGCCGCGCAGGAGCGCTCGGCACGCCGCAGCGCCTCCGCCCGCTCGGCACAGAGTGAGGCGGCCGCCCGCCGCGCTGCCGCGCCGAAGCAGACGGCGCAGCGCCCGCCCGTATCCCGGCAGGCAGCCCCTGCACAGGGCACGCCGCAGCCGAAAGCCAGAAAACCCCGCGGCCGCGGCGGCAAGATCGCCCTGCGCGCTGCACTCATCGTGCTGGCCGTCATCATCGCGGCCGGCGCCGTCGGCATGGTGCTCGTGGCGAAAAAGGATGCCATCTTCCCGAACGTCTCCGTCTGCGGCACCGATGCGCCTGAAATGCAGCTCCGGTAATCCTACCGCCCTTCCTCC
>OGYD01001046.1_pt1 | contig 22246 bp, 18 predicted proteins | sample 1576441 | NCBI WGS metagenome assembly OGYD01 (sample SAMEA3541537, study PRJEB24748) | human gut metagenome | biome: human gut; feature: human-associated habitat; material: faeces | place: China | collected 2012 | reverse complement strand
AATCTATACAATCTCCACAATTCGATGCTCGACGACAGCAAGCCAACGGTGCGCATCCTGCATCCGCTGCCACGTGTAGGCGAGATTTCGCAGGATGTCGACGACAATCCGAAAGCCTACTATTTCCAGCAGGCGCAGAACGGACTCTATGCCCGTCAGGCAATCATTTGCAAAGTTTTAGGTATTAACGTAAAGGAACTCAGAGAAAATGAACGATAACAGCAAACTCGCCGTCGCCGCTTTGCAGAATGGCACGGTGATTGACCATATTCCGTCCCACCTCGTTTTCAAGGTGGTGCGTCTGCTTGATTTGGAAAATGTTGAGGGCAGTGTCACAATCGGCTATAACCTCGACAGCAAGAAACTCGGCAAAAAAGGAATCTTGAAAGTGTCGGGCGTGACTTTTCCTGAAGAGACACTCAACCGCCTGGCTTTGGTTGCGCCAAACGTCAACGTGAACATCATCGAGGACTACAAAGTGGTGAAAAAGTTCAAGGTGACGCTTGCCGACGGCATTGTCGACATCGTGCGGTGCACCAATCCCAAGTGCATCACAAACAACGAGCCGATGCGCACGTATTTCAACGTCATCGACAAGGACAATGTGACGCTGAAATGCCGCTACTGCGAGCGGATGATTGAAAAGGAGGATATAGAACTGAAGTAAGGGCTGATGGCAAAGAAAGTGTGGCGTCCGGGCACGATGATTTATCCGCTTCCGGCTATTCTTGTGGGGTGTGGCAACGCCCCGGAAAACTATAACCTGATAACCGTGGCGTGGGTTGGCACGATATGTTCCGACCCTGCCATGTGCTATGTGTCGGTGCGCAAGGAGCGTCACAGCTACGCATTGCTGAAGGAAAACATGGAGTTTACGCTCAATCTCACAAACCGCGACATGGCACGTGCCGCAGACTGGTGTGGAGTGAGGTCGGGCAGGGACTACGACAAGTTTGCGGAAACGGGGCTCACTCCGCGCCGCGGCATGATGGTGCAGGCTCCATATATTGAGGAGGCGCCGCTGTCTATCGAGTGCCGCGTGAAGGAGATAATCCCGTTGGGCAGCCACGACATGTTTATATCTGAAGTGCTTTGCACGCTTGCCGACGAGCGTTTCATCAATCCGGAAACCGGAGCGTTCGATATGCAGGCAGCCGACCTTATCGCCTATGCCCACGGCAACTATTACGGACTTGGCGACAAGATAGGCAAGTTTGGCTGGTCGGTGCAGAAAAAGAAATAATTATAAAACTTATTATATAAGACCAATATGAAAAGAGACGATTTGATTTTCGACATCATCGAGCGCGAACATCAGCGCCAGAAGAAAGGCATAGAGTTGATTGCCTCTGAAAACTTTGTCAGCGACCAAGTGATGCGCGCCATGGGGTCGTGCCTCACAAACAAGTATGCAGAAGGCTATCCCGGCCACCGCTACTATGGCGGATGTCAGGTGGTCGATGAGGCGGAAACGCTTGCCATCGAGCGTGTGAAGGAAATCTTCGGCGCCGAGTATGCCAACGTGCAGCCGCATTCTGGCGCACAGGCAAATATGGCTGTGTTTATGGCAACGATGAAACCAGGCGACAAATTCCTCGGATTGAACTTGTCGCACGGAGGTCACCTCAGTCATGGTTCACCTGTGAATTTCTCAGGCTTGGTTTTCCATGCCCTTGAATATGGTGTGAAGGAAGACACCGGTTTGGTCGACTACGACATGATGGAGGAAGTGGCTCTCCGAGAGCGTCCGAAACTGATTATCGGAGGCGCGAGCGCATATTCACGCGAGTGGGACTATGCACGTATGCGTAAGATTGCCGATGAAATAGGCGCGTTGTTGATGATCGACATGGCTCACCCTGCCGGACTTATCGCTGCCGGACTGCTCGACAATCCGTTGAAATATGCGCATATCGTGACATCTACAACCCACAAGACTCTCCGCGGTCCGCGCGGCGGCTTGATTTTGCTCGGCAAGGATTTCGAGAATCCATGGGGCAAAACGACACCTAAGGGTGTTGTGAAGAAGATGTCGGCAATTCTCGACTCTGCGGTGTTCCCTGGTGTTCAGGGCGGTCCGCTTGAGCATGTGATTGCCGCCAAGGCTGTGGCTTTCGGCGAGGCTTTGCAGCCGGAATACAAAGACTATCAGAAGCAGGTGAAGAAGAATGCCAAGGCTATGGCGGAGGCTATGATTGCAAAGGGCTACAAGATTGTGAGCGGCGGCACAGACAACCACTGCATCCTTGTGGATTTGCGCACCCGTTTCCCGGAACTCACCGGCAAGGTGGCAGAGAAGGTGCTCGTTGACGCCGACATCACTGCCAACAAGAATATGGTGCCGTTCGATAGCCGCTCTCCGTTCCAAACGTCGGGTGTGCGTCTCGGCACTGCTGCCATCACTACACGTGGCGTGAAGGAAGATCTCATGGGCGACATCGTCGAGATGATTGACACGGTGCTCAGCCACAACGAGGATGAGGCGGTTATCCGCTCTGTGCGCGATAAGGTTAACGCCATGATGGCAGACTATCCGATGTTTGCATATTGATTTGCATGTTAATGGTATAATAAAAGCAATCCCGGAAACCATCGGTTTCCGGGATTGCTTTTATTATTTGTGCTTGATTTGAGCTCAGTGGACAGGAACGATTGTCAGCTCGATGCCCATCTCCTCGATGGCGTGTGCCGTTGACGGAGAGATGTGCGAGTCGGTGATGATGTGGTCCACGTCTTTAGTGTCGACAATCTTGCTGAAGCCGCGGCGTCCGAATTTTGATGAGTCGGCAAGCACGATGGTCTTCTGGGCGGTTTGTATCATCACGCGGTTGAGGCTTGCCTCCATCATATCGGTTGTTGTGATGCCGAAATCGAGATCGATGCCGTCGACACCGATAAACAATTTGCTGCAGGAGAAGTCGCTCAATGCCGATTCTGCGTATTTGCCGACCACCGACAGACTGCTGTGACGGAGGATTCCGCCAAGCTCGATGATGTCGATGTTGTGGTCGTTGGCAAGGATGCGCGCCACTTCGAGCGATGCCGTTATCACTGTCAGCTTGTCGGACGTGTGGATGTTGCGCGCCAACGCGTGTACAGTGGTGCCGGAAGCAATGAGGATGGAGTCGCGCGGCGTGATCAGCTGCGCTGCCGCTGCGCCGATGAGCCGTTTCTCCTCCACATACAATCGTTCCTTCTCGCTTACATTTTTGTTTTCGCTGTAAGGGTCTATGAGGATTGCTTTACCGTGGTTGCGGTAGAGTTTCTTTTTTTTCTCAAGTTCCGTCAAGTCTTTTCGTATCGTAACCGATGAGACGTTGAGTTGCTCAGACAAGTCGGTGACAAGCAACGAGTCCTGCTGCATGAGCAGGTCGAGGATAAGTGATTGCCTTTCGTCTTTAGTCATGTGAATTATTATATGTTATGATTTGATTTCAAAGTTTTTGATTCGCTCTGCAAAATAACGAAAAAATAACAGTTTTGCAAAATATTTTTAGTGAAAGACCCCAAAATATGTTGCATAACATACAAATTTCCTTGCTAAATTTCAGAATGAAATAAAAATCGATTTTAAATGAAAAAAATAACCGAAAAAGTTTCGTATCTCAATTATTGTTTATACATTTGTGGTGTAATGAAAGATGATGGCTTTCATCGCACTAAAACGAAACCGAATAAGAAACTTTTGCCTTTGAAATTTAAAAAAATGGAAAAACTTATCTCAAACGTTTGTAATCTAAATGGTTACGCCAATTCTATAGGGGGGGGGTATTACTCTCTGCCGCTTTCTGAGGCCATAACTTTTATGGATGGTGATGCTCGTGGCATTGCTGTGTTTTCGGCGTTTGAAATAAATCTATCTTCAGAACAAAATAATAATAATAGGAATATAGGCTCCGGCTGGCAGTAGGACGTAACTGCCGGCCGGTTCTCTTTTTGTGTGACGTCAGCAAAGAGAGATGCTTGAAAAAATAGAAAGGATAAAAACCTAATTTTTTATTAATTAACAAAATATTATTTATGAAATCAAACTTCACTTGCATCAAAAAGATGCCAGTATATTTACTGTCTGCCTCTTTTTGCCTGGGTATGTTCTCTTGTCAGGACGATGTGAGAACTGATGGATACTCCACAAAGGACGTTCCAGAACTTCATGCTCTTTCTGCCGAGCAGAAGGAGGTGATCGACTACACTCCCAAAAACATCGTCATCGCTCACCGCGGAACAGAGTTCTGGGCTCCGGAAGAGAGTGAGGCTGCTATGCGCTGGGCTCGTAACATCGGTGCTGACTACATCGAGTGCGACCTTCAGAAAACAAAAGACGGTGTGATCCTTGCGCTTCACGATGAAAGCCTTCTCCGCACAACCGACGTTGAGGTTGTCTATCCAAGCCGCCAGAACGACTACGTGAGCGCGTTCACTTATGATGAGTTGCTGAAACTCGACATCGGTTCTTGGTTCAACGAAGCCAACCCTGAGCAGGCACGCAGCTCGTTTGTAGGTCTTGACATTCTTACTCTCGACGACGTGCTTATGATTGCCGAGGGCTACCGCATCAAGCGCGACGCCAATGGCAAGCGTATCGTGAACCGTGACGAGAATGGAAAGTATGTCAGCACTCAGTATGAGCCAGACCCATACGACAACGGCAACCGTCCGGGTGTCTATATCGAGACAAAGGCTCCTTACTTGTTTGCAGGCATGGAGAAAGCATTGTGCGCATGCTTGAAGAAACACGGCTGGTATGATGAGGACGCCAGCAAACTGAAAAAGATCGCTTATAAAAACGGTGTTCCTGGAGATGTGGATATCGCCAACACAAAGGCCCGTATCATCCTTCAGACATTCAGCCTCGGCGGTCTTATCAATATGAACAAGGAGTTCAAACGCAAGATTCCTACATTGTTCTTGATGTATGATATGACAAACTCAACTCCTGCGTCTTACGCTGAGAAGATCAACTTCGCAATCGACAACGGTGCTACTGCAATGGGCCCGAACATCGACTATATCAAGGGTTATCCTACAAGCTTGTATCCATGGCAGGGCGACATGATCCGCCGCACAGGAATGGACATCCACGCTTGGACATTCAACACTCAGGAGCAACTCCTGAAGTATACAGGTCCGTGGTGCGACCCGAAGAAGGAAGGTGGAGCAGACAAGAACTATGTTGACGGTGCGTTTACCAACCACGCCGACATCGCTATCAATTTCTACCGCGAGACTCTTGAGGGCTATCTTGCAAAGGGTCTGAACTATTTCCGCTCGAATGCAAAATGCGGTCTGCCAGACAACTTGCACAAAAACACTCCGGTGAAGACTGCACAGCAAGTGCTCGACGAACTTCATTATGCGAAATAAACCTAACCACGAACAAGAAATATATAATTGAAATAACAGTATGAAAAAATATATCTTAGCTTTGGGTGTTTGCTGTATGGCTGGCGCGATGCCATTGTTTGCCCAGGAAAGCAATTCTGAACTGACCGAAGCACAACGCGAGTTGCAAGGCTACATGGATGAGGGTCTTGTGAAATTCAAGTCAGACAACGACAAGTTCTCATTCCGTGTCGGCGGTCGCGTCGCTATCGACGGTGCTCATTATATCGACGATTACACAGACCGCGGTTCGGGCGCGAAATTCTCTGCCGCACGCATCCGCATCATAAGCAAAATCGGATCGAAGGTGGATATGAAGCTTGACGTTGATTTCGCTTCGAAAAACTGGTTGAAAGACGCATATCTGCGTTGGCACACAAACAAGAATGGTTTCCTCCGTGTGGGTAACTTCGCTGAGCCGTTCTCGGCTGAGAATATCCAGAGCACGATGGACTATCCGTTCATCAACAAGTCGGCTACTGTAGCTGCTCTCGGCACAGGCCGTGCAATCGGTGTCAGCTATCGCTACTATCACAAATACTTCTGGGCTGAGGGTGGTGTGTTCTCACAGAAATTCTCAAACCCGACAGAAGTTGTCAAAGGCGGTGATATGGGCTATGCATTGTCAGCCCGCCTGCTCGGACGCGTGAGCGGTGACGACTGGGCATTCCATGCCGGTGGTTCTGTAAACTACGGACGTCCTGACGCAAACGGTTTCACAAACGGTTCTGACGATTACAACCGCACTGTGACTTTGTCTTCAAATCTTGAGTCTTGCGTTGACAACACCAAATTCCTCAATGCAACAATCAACAACGTGAAGACCGGTCTGAAATTCGGTGCCGAAGTGATGGCAAGCTATAAGAAGGTGTATGTGAAGGGCGAGTGGTTGCACGCTGACTATGTGCGTGAGCGCGACTGGGACTACAACTTCACCTCATCGCTCGGAACGCTGCTTTCAACAATGTTCCCAACGCTGTCGGCTTACCAGAGCCTTATGGGTGTTGACCAGAATGCCAAATTCTACGGCTATACAGTGGAGGCTGGTTTCATGATTCTTGGCAAGAACTATCGCTACAACAGTGTTGACGCTTTGATGAACCGTCCGAAAGGCAAATCGCTTGAGGTTGTAGCACGCTTCAACCACACCGATCTTAACGACATCATGGCAGGCCACATGTTCTACGGCGGCAAGTTCTATTCAAGCACGCTCCACCAGTCATTCGGCGTGGCTGACCAGTCAGTTATTGGCGGCAAGGCCGATACATTCACGTTGGGTGTCAACTACTACGTTACTGATAATATCGTAGCTCGCTTGAACTATTCTTATCAGAAACTCAACCAAGAGTATACAAAGGAATTCATGCTCGACAAGAACCTGCACTCAATCCAGGCTCGCGTGGCGTTTGAGTTCTAAGCATACAAAGATAATTATAGATGAAAGAACGTATTTAGTCATTGCGCAGTGATTGCGCTTTGCTAAAGATTAACTCCGAAAGTCTTCCCGCTTTCGGAGTTTTTTTGCTCTTGTGCTATAAAAATATGTTTTATAACATAAAAACGAAAGTTTTTGCTTTCGTGGCGAAATTTTTTTTGCTTTTTTCAAGAAAAAGTTTCGGAAAAAGTTTCGTGAATAAAAAAATGTATATAATTTTGCTGCGAAATGAAACATAAACGGTTTTGACATAGAAACCAGGGATTTTATTTTGATACTTCGTTAGTTTAAAGAGACATGGTAAATAAAGAGAACGAATATGACGTAATAGTCATAGGAGGAGGAGCAACAGGAGCCGGCACGGCGCGCGACTGCGCGTTGCGTGGCTTGCGCGTTTTGCTGCTGGAGCGTTTCGATTTCGCTTCGGGAGCCACAGGCCGCAACCACGGACTGCTTCACAGCGGCGCCCGCTATGCGGTGACCGACAAGGAGTCGGCTTCGGAGTGCATCAAGGAAAACATGATTCTGCGCAAGGTGGCAAGCCACTGCGTGGAGGAGAACGACGGCTTGTTCATCACCCTGCCGGAAGACGACCTGGCATATCAAGCAACGTTTGTTAAGTCGTGTCAAGAGGCTGGCATCAACGCCGAAATCATCGATCCGGAGTTGGCTAAGCGCATGGAGCCGTCGGTCAATCCTACGATTGTCGGAGCGGTGAAAGTGCCTGATGGCTCTGTCGATCCGTTCCGCCTCACTCTCGCCAACATTATCGACGCAAAAGCCCATGGGGCGAAAATCCTTGTGTATCACGAGGTGCTTTCGCTTGTCAAGGAGCAGAACCGCGTGATTGGCGTTGAGGTTTTCGACCATAAGACTAAGGAGAAAAGCAAATATTTCGCACCGTTGACCATCAACGCCGGTGGTATCTGGGGCCACAACATCGCCGCTATGGCAGGCTGCCGTGTAGGTATGTTCCCAGCCAAAGGCTCGTTGCTGATTTTCGGACACCGTGTTAACAATATAGTGCTCAATCGTTGCCGCAAGCCGGCCAACGCCGATATCCTCGTGCCGGGCGACACAATCTGCCTTATCGGTACGACATCGAGCCGCGTGGGCTTCGACGAGGTTGACGATATGCGCGTCACTCCCGATGAGGTCGACTTGCTGCTCACTGAGGGCGAGAAACTCGCGCCGGCGTTGGCGTCGACACGTATCCTCCGCGCTTATGCGGGTGTGCGTCCGCTGGTTGCCAGCGACGATGATCCTTCGGGACGAAACATCAGCCGCGGCATCGTGCTTCTCGACCATGAGACACGCGACGGCGTGCCGGGTTTCGCCACAATCACTGGCGGAAAGCTGATGACCTACCGCTTGATGGCGGAATGGGCTGCCGACTTGGCTTGCAAGAAGCTCGGCGTGGACAAGAAATGTGTCACAGCCGAGACTCCGCTTCCAGGCTCCCGCGCTCCGAAGGATGTGCCGTCGGGCAAATCGTTCGACATGAGCGTAGGTCAGAAATCCGCATATCATCGTCATGGTGAACTTGCTGAAAAAATCCCGTCAAGCACAGAATACGACAACAGCCTTGTGTGCGAATGCGAGGATGTTTCGGTGGGAGAGGTCAACTACGCGTTGAACGAGCTCCACGTGACAAATATGATCGACCTGCGACGCCGCACCCGTGTGGGTATGGGAACGTGCCAGGGCGAACTTTGCGCCTGCCGTGCCGCCGGACTTCTCGGCGAGGCTCACAACTGCGCTAAGAAGGCGAAAGGCGATCTTGCCACATTCCTCAATGAACGCTGGAAAGGTGTTTATCCTGTGGCTTGGGGCGATGCTTTAAGAGAAAATGAGTTCACACAGTGGCTTTACGGCGGTGTGTGCGACATGAAACTTAACAACGAGGAGGTAGAAAAATGAAATTCGATACAGTAATCATCGGCGGCGGCCTCAGCGGACTCGCCTGTGGCATCCGCTTGCAGAAGAAGGGCGTCAAGTGCGCCATTATCTCTGCCGGACAGAGCGCATTGCATTTCTCTTCCGGCTCGTTCGAGCTGCTCAACCGTCTGCCTGACGGTACAGCTGTGGAAAATCCTGTGGAGGCAGTTGCGAAACTCGAAGCCTCTCATCCATATAAGAAAATCGGAGATTTCGCCAAATATGCATCCGAGGCAAAACAACTGCTTGCCGACAGTGGTGTGGAAGTGGAAGGCGAGGCAACGGAAAATGCGTTGCATCTCACTCCGATGGGCACATTGAAACCGGCTTGGCTGACATTGTCGGAGTTCAACCGTTTCAAGGGTGCTGAAGAATTCAAGGGCAAGAAGGTGCGTGTTGCCAACATCGCAGGTTTCTTGGATTTCAACATGAAATTCGTGACCGACGCGTTGGAGGACATGGGTGCCGAGTGCTGTCAGGAGCTCATTCATATCGAAGAGGTCGACCGTCTGCGCAAAAGCCCTACAGAAATGCGCGCCACTAACATTGCGCGTGTTCTTGACAAAGAGTACATACATAATCAGTTATTGACCATACTTAAAAATTACTCTATTGGGGTTGATGCGGTGGTATTGCCGGCCGCAGTGGGACTCGCTTCTCAGAAACTTGTGAAAGCGTTAAGAAAAGCAGTGCCGTCTGTAGTCTTAGTGCCGACAATGCCACCTTCGGTGTCAGGGATCCGCACACAGCAGCAACTTCGCCGCGAGTTTGAGCGTCTTGGAGGCGTGTTTATGCTTGGCGACAGCGTGGTGCGTGCCGACGTCGAAGGAGGAAAGGTCAAGGCTGTATACACAATAAATCATGCAGATAACGGCATAAAAGCCGACAATTATATCCTGACCACAGGCAGTTTCTTCAGCAACGGCTTGGTGGCTCATTCAAACGAAATTGTGGAGCCGGTGTTCGGACTCGATGTTGATTTTGCGGCAGACCGTGCCGAATGGTGCGACCCACAGTTCTTCAACAAGCAGGATTATCAGACATTCGGAGTTGCCACCGATGCCAATTTCAATGTGAAGAAAGAAGGCAAAGTGCTTGAGAATCTCTATGCCGCAGGTTCGGTGCTCAGCGGATTCAATGCTCTCTATGAGGGTTGCGGTGCCGGAGTGGCGCTTTTGACCGCATTGTATGTCGCAGACAATTTGAAATAAACGAAAGGAAACAATGGAAAACTTACAAGATAAAAACATTTCCGCCAACAATTTCGAGCAGTGCATAAAGTGCACAGTCTGCACGGTATACTGCCCGGTGGTTCCGGTGAATCCGAACTATCCAGGTCCGAAGCAGGCAGGACCCGACGGCGAGCGTCTCCGCTTGAAGAGAGGCGAATTTTTTGACGAGGCGTTGAAATATTGCCTTAACTGCAAGCGTTGCGAGGTGGCTTGTCCGTCGAATGTGAAAATCGGCGACATCATCCAGTCGGCGCGCATAAAATACAGCAAACACCGCCCGTCGCTCCGCGACAAACTGCTCGCAAACACCGATTTTATGGGCACATTCGCCACAATGGTCGCTCCTGTGACCAATTTCGCGCTCGGCTTGAAGCCGGTGAAGATGGTGATGGACAGTGTGCTTAAAATCGACGGACACCGCACGTTCCCGAAATATTCTGGACAGAAATTCGAAACGTGGTTCCAGCGCAACGCCGAAGCGCGTCAGGATGCGTTTAAGAAGCATATCAGCTTCTTCCATGGTTGCTATGTCAACTACAACTATCCGCAACTCGGCAAGGATTTCGTGGCTGTAGCCAACGCTCTCGGCTATGGTGTGCATCTCCTTGATGAGGAGAAGTGCTGTGGTGTGGCTTTGATTTCCAACGGATTGATCAATCAGGCGAAGAAGCAGGCCGCGCTCAACGTGTCGTCGATACGCAAGTCGGTCAACGAGGACAATCGCCCGGTTGTGGGAGTTTCGTCGACATGCGTGTTCACTATGCGCGATGAATATCCTCACTTGCTCGGTGTGGACAATTCCGACGTGCGCGACCAGATCAATCTTGCAACCCGCTTTGTGCATATGTTGATTGAAAACGGAGCGAAATTGAAGTTTCGCAATGATTTCCATTTGAAAGCCGCTTACCACACACCGTGCCACATGGAGAAGCTCGGATGGTCGTATTATTCAATCGACCTGCTCCGCAAGATTCCGGGTATGGAGCTGACGGTTCTTCCGTCGCAATGCTGCGGCATCGCCGGAACATACGGTTTCAAGAAGGAAAATTATGAAACCTCGCAAGGCATCGGTTCGTCGCTTTTTGCAGAGATTGAAAAGGCGAAAGTCGATGTTGTGGCAACCGATTGCGAAACCTGCAAGTGGCAGATCGAGATGTCGACACCTACGAAGGTGGAGCATCCGATATCCATACTTGCACGCGCTCTCGACCTTGAGGCAACGGAAAAATTGAACAAGTAAGTAGGAGTGTTTGAGGGGATACGTCGGTGTTTTCCTCAAAGCTCTTGAGCATAATTTTTATGGTTTGTTTAGGATTGTAATTGGTTGATTTTAAACCGTTTCTTCGTGACATAGTAATTTTTTTGGAAAAATTCTCCTAAATTTCGTGGTGAAATCCGAAAAATATTACTATGTTTGCGAACGAAAAACAGGAGTTTTCCTAACGAAACCGAAAGAAAAAGATTAAGAAATTAACTTATAATAAAAACTACACAAAAATCTATTTCAATCATGTCAGGTTTTTTAACACCCCCTCCCTTTAAGCCCGAGATGGCAAAGGAGAAGATAGATTCAACTTATAAGAACTATCGTTGGCAGGTATTTTTAGGTATCTTTATCGGCTATGCCGGTTTCTACATTGTCCGTAAGAACTTCTCAATGGCTATCCCGGCGTTGGCGCCGTTTGGCTTTGAAAAAGGCGAGCTTGGTATCGTTCTTTCGATGAACGCCATTGCATACGGATTCTCAAAATTCTTGATGGCATCAATCAGCGACCGCAGCGACGCCCGCAAGTTCCTCCCGTTGGGACTTGTCTGCGCAGCGTTGTCAATGTTGTTCATGATTGTGCCTATTCAATGGATCGGCGCTGAAAACAAAGGTTTGGCGATTACATTGATGGCAGTGCTCAACTTCCTCGTAGGTTGGTTTAACGGTATGGGTTGGCCTCCGTGCGGACGCGTGATGACCCACTGGTTCTCGATCAAGGAACGCGGCACATGGATGTCGTTCTGGAACTGCGCCCACAACGTCGGAGGAGCCTTGGTAGGCCCGATGGCTGTTTACGGTGCTATGTGGTTCGGTTCATGGTTCTATGGCGCACAGGAAGAGTACTACTTCCTTATCGGTACTTACGCATTCCCTGCAGCGACAGCTATTCTTATTGCCATTCTCGCATACTTGATGATTCGCGACACCCCACAATCGTGCGGTCTTCCTTCAATTGAGAAGTGGAGCGGTTGCGCCGGCAAGAACTACGATGCCAAGAAGTCGGAAGAAGTGCTTTCAACTGCACAGATTTTCCGCACAGTGCTCAGCAACAAGCTGCTTTGGTACATCGCAATCGCAAACGCATTTGTATACATGGTTCGTTACGGATGTCTCGACTGGGCTCCTACAATCCTTACAGAAAGAGGTATCAACCTTAAAGATGCAGGTTGGGCATATTTCGCATACGAGATGGCAGCCATCCCAGGCACAATCATCTGCGGTTGGTTGAGCGACAAGGTGTTCCACGGACGCCGCGCGTTGCCTACAATCATCTTCATGGCGTTGATTATCGTTGCAATCATTGTCTACATGGAAAACCTCGACAACTTGAACGTGGTTATCGGCTGCTTGATCGCTATCGGCTTCTTGATCTACGGTCCTGTGATGTTGATCGGTGTTCAGGCACTCGACTTGGCTCCGAAGAATGTTGCTGGTACAGCTGCCGGCTTGACAGGCTTCATGGGCTACGTGCTCGGTACAGCAGTTTTGGCTAACATCGTTATCGGTTATGTTGCTGAAGGTGCAGGTTGGGAATGGACATTCATCCTCCTTATCGGAGCATGCGTACTCTCAATCGTATTCATGGCATTCACCTACAAGCAGGAACAATATCTTGTAGAGCAGAAAAACGCTAATAAATAACAATTAGGAAAATAAGTGCCGTCCGGCAAATAAAACTAAAACTGGGCGGCACTTTTAAATCCCTTGATAAAAAATATCACTTTGCACCACGGTTATTGAAACGGGTGCGGAGCAGACAAATTATTGAAATTCTTTCATCTATAATTTTTAATTACTTATGAACAAACAGATTGTAAAACTTGGTATGTTGGGCCTTGTTGCCGCAACAGCCATTACATCTTGCTCTGATGAACAGCAATTCGTTGACTTCAATCAGCAGGCAAAGAAATTTGAGGTTCAAGTTTTGAACGACGACCTCGCAAAAGTACGTGACTATGTACCTTTGTACGCAGTTATCGCACACCGCGGTAGTACATACTGGACACCGGAAGAAACAGAGGCTTCTTGGCGTTGGGCACGCGATATGGGTGCCGACTACTTGGAGTCAGACCTTCAGGCAACAAAAGACGGTGTCGTATTGTCACTACACGATGACAACTTGAAACGCACAACCAACATCCAGACCGTGTTCAGCGACCAGGTGCCTAACATCCGTAAGGCTTTCTACCGTTCGCTTACTTACGAAGACGGTACACCATGTAACTTCTCAGAAGAAGACATCAACACACAGTACAACAACGACCTTGGCAACTACTACAGCTACTATCCACGTAACTACTACTATGCAGAGCTTTTGATGCTCGACGCAGGCGCTTGGTTCAACGAGGACAGCCAGGAGCAGGCTCGTGCAGCATACGCATCAACCAACAAGCCTTTGTCTGAGACATTGGCAGCGTGGGCAACCAACCCTAACGCACAGGTGGTTTACAGCAACGGTCTTTACATCAGCGCACTCGCTGACCAGATTGCATACGCAGAAGGCAAGATGCTGAACCGCGACGCAGAAGGTCGTCGTATCCTTCCTTATCACGTGAAGAACTCACTTAAGGGCAAAACTCTCCTTGAAATCTGTGCAACAGCACCATCAACAACAGTAGAGGGCAAGACTTACACAGCACAAGCCCGCTATATGGATTTCTTGGTTTATGACTTCTCGAACGCATACAAGGATGACCCACAAGACAGCGGCAACCGTCCAGGTATCTACATCGAGTTTAAGGAAAGCTGGGCACAGCCAAGCGACATGGAAGCTCGCGTATACCAAGAACTTGACAAGTGGGGATGGAACATCATCACAAAACCAGCCGACGGCCAGCCATTCTACAAGAGCGGTAAGGTCAACGTAGGTAACACCAACGGTAAGGTTATTCTCCAAACATTCTCGTTCGACGCAGCTAACCGTACATACAGCGTATACAAGGGACGTATCCCAATGTGCTACCTCCTTTGGACAGGCACACCTGCTTATGCAACAGATATCGCATACGACACCCCAACCGGTTTGGCAGACTTCATCAAGTACATGCAGGATCACGGCTGCCACATCATCGGCCCGGCTATCTCAGGTGCACCTAACAACTATCCTGAAATGAACAACCCATGGCAGGCTTACATGGTTCGCCGTGCAGGTATGATCAACCACCCATACTCTTTCGACTCACAGGCTCAGCTCACTAAGCACATGGGCTACTGGAACTATGGCTATGAGACACCGTTCGACGAAATGAAGGTTACAGTTCCTAAGACAAGCGTAAGCACATTCCCAGGCGATAGCCAGACATGGCCTATCTACATGGACGGATGCTTCACCAACCACACAGAGATGAACCTCCAGTACATGCTTGACAACGGTATGCGCGGCAACGCAAACTTGCCTAACCCATTCCACGCTGGTCAGAAGTTTGACAACAGCCAGGCTCCTCTTACAGTGCCTGATGCAAACGAACTCCTCAACAAGCTTGGCTACTAATCAACAATAAAGCTTAGGAAAGAGAATTGATTCTTAAAAAATTAAATTGAAATTAAAATGAGAAATAAAAAATATATTTTCATGTCGGCTTTGGCTGTTATGGCTCTTTCTGCTACAGCGCAGGACTTTGACAACACCCCGACTTTGAATATCAACAATAAGGAGAAGCAGGTTAAGTTTACTGTCGGCGCACGTTTCATGGCAGACGCTGCTTACTACAACACAGAGGCTACTCCGTTGAAGAGTGGCGCAACAATCAGCGACGCACGTATCCGCACAAGCATGAGCTACGGTGAAAACTGGTATTTCTATGCTGACTTCGGCTTCGGCGGTGGCAAGTTCTCTCAGAAAAACATCTTCTTGCAGTATGCAAACAAGGCTGACAAGGGAACACACGCTGTGAAAGTTGGTTACTACAATGACCCAGCTGGAACAATGGCTGCTCAGACTTCACTCGGTTCTTACCACTTCATCTCTCGTCCAGGTATGGCGTTTTCAATTGGTGAAGGTCGTGAACTCGGTATCACTTACAAGTTCTCAAACGATCATTTCTTCGCTTATCAGGGCGTGTTCACTGAAAGCGCTTACAACCGTTTGGACGCAGGCTACAATGGCTTGACATTGAGCGGCCGTTGGTTGTATCGCAACGCCAGCGACGTCAACAACGCATTCCACGTAGGTGTCAGCGCACGTTACGCTAAGCTTGGCGGTGGCGAGGAAGTTACAACAAAGGGTTCTACAGTTTTGAAGAAGAGCCTTTCTTTGGGTCAGTCGCTCGAAACTTACGTAGACCAGAACAACATCTTCTGTAGCGCTACATTGCCATGGGCAAACGAAGTGATCGACTTCGGCGCAGAGGCGTTGTTGGTACAGCCGGATTTCTTCGTACGTGCAGAGTACAAACACAAAGTTGTTACAAAACACCGCGATTCTTACTCAATCTTCATCGCCAGCCAGGACAACATCGACGGTTGGGGTGACCCAGCTCTCTGGGAGCAGGCCAACAAGATTAAGACCAACCATTTCAACGGCGCTTACGTTGAGTTGGGCTACAAGTTCTTCGGCAACGCTTACTCTTACGACAAGTTCAACGGTGTGATGAACGGTCTCAGCGGCAAGTCGCTCGAAATCGTAGGTCGTTTCAACTACACAGGTCTTAACGACTTGACAGAAGGTGAGTACTACTCAGCTGGTCGTGACCAATACTATGCAGCAGGTTTCCTTCAGGATTTCCCAGGTATCGGCGCAACTTCAGTTGGTGGTGGCGACATCTACTCAACAACAATCGGTTTGAACTACGCTTTCAACAAGTATGCTCAAGTAATGCTTGACTACACTTGGCACCGCGTAAACATCGACCGCTTGCCTCATGACAAGAACGTACACGCAGTTCAGGCTCGCGTACAGTTCACATTCTAAGAATAGGGCTTATATAAATAATATCATTCGGGAGGAAAGTAGCGATACCCCCTCCTTGACACAAACAAATCCCGGCGCTATGCGCCGGGATTTTCTCGTTTTTCATCGGCAGACGTCGCATTGACAATAAAAACAAAAATCACGAAGCCTTACATTTTGTAGTGCTCATGATTTGCACTATCTTTGGATAAGATAGGCTTCATCTCGGAATAAAGTTCAAGTAAACTTGGCTTTATTCACTCGATTTGCACTATCTTTGCATTTTGCAAATAAATAAAGAAAAATTGGAGGACTATCTACAGAGTTTGAACGAACAGCAACTTGCTGCGGTGCGCTACGACGGCGGGCCCTCGCTGGTTATTGCCGGCGCAGGTTCGGGCAAGACGCGTGTGCTCACCAACAAGATAGCCTATCTGATAGCCAACGGCTACGATCCGCGCCGCATACTCGCACTGACGTTTACCAACAAAGCTGCACGCGAGATGCGCGAGCGCATAGCACAGCTTGTCGGCGAGGAATTGTCGGCGAGGCTGTGGATGGGCACGTTTCACTCAATGTTTTTGAAGATTCTTCATTTCAATTCCGACAGAATAGGCTTCAACTCCAATTTTACAATCTATGACACGTCCGACACCAAGTCGGCTATAAAGCAGATTCTGAAGGATTTGGAGCTCGATGTGAAGGATTATCCGGTCAATTCGGTTATGTCGGTTATCTCGAGCGCCAAAAACTCGTTGATTTCGCCCGACGACTATCTTGCGGATTCCGACATACAGCGCCGCGACTACTACGCCAAGCGGCCGCGTCTGGGGGAAATCTACAAGGGTTATTGGGTGCGTTGCCGCAACAGCAATGCTATGGATTTTGACGATATTCTGTTTTACACGAATATCCTTTTCCGCGACAATCCCGACGTGCTTGAGAAATATCAGAATTTTTTCCAATATATTCTTGTCGACGAGTATCAGGACACCAATTTCTCGCAGCATCTTGTGGTGCAGCAGCTGAGCCGTGTTCACAACAAGGTGTGTGTCGTTGGCGACGATGCGCAGAGCATCTACTCGTTTCGAGGCGCCGACATTCAGAACATCCTGAGACTCAAGACGTATTATCCCGGTTTGGAAACGTTCAAACTGGAGCAGAACTATCGTTCGACGCAAACGATACTTAATGTGGCAAACAGCCTGATAGAGAAAAACCGCAACCAGATACCGAAACGGATATTCTCGATGAATGCCGTGGGAGAGAGAATCCCCGTAGTCAAGGCGATGACCGACTATGAGGAGAGCTTCATCGTGGCAAACAAGATTGTCGAGATGAAGATGCTCGAATCGGGCAGCTACAATGATTTTGCCATACTCTACCGCACCAACGCCCAGTCGCGATTGCTGGAGGAGTGTCTCAGAAAGCGCAACGTGCCTTACCGCATCTATGGCGGACTGTCGTTTTATCAGCGCAAGGAGATAAAAGACGCTCTGTGCTATTTCCGTATGTCGGTCAACCCTAACGACGACGAGGCTTTGCGGCGCATAATCAACTATCCGGCGCGCGGCATCGGAGAAAAAACGGTATTGAAAGTGCGTGCGGCAGCAATGGAGTGGAGTGTCAGCATGTGGGACGTGATTTGCGAGCCTCAGCGTTTCGGCTTGGAGTTGAACTCCGGCACGGCGCGCAAGCTCAATGGGTTCCGCGAAATGATACAGGCATACATCGACCTTGACACAGACGGCAAGGATGCGTTTCAAGTTGCGACGATGATTTATGCCACATCTAAGATTCTGTCATCGCTCTATAGCGACAACACCCCCGAGAACATAAGTCGCCAGGAGAACCTCAGCGAGCTTCTCAACGCTGTGCAGCAGTTTGTCGACGAGGCTAAGGAGGAAGGCGAAAGCGGTGTGTCGATGACAGATTTCCTCTCATTGGTGCAGTTGGCGACGGATCAGGACAGCGGCGATGACGACGACGACTCTCCGCGAGTTACGTTGATGACGGTGCATGCCGCCAAGGGTTTGGAATTCCGCAATGTGATAATCGTCGGCGTGGAGGACGAGATGTTTCCGTCCATGCACAGCAGCAATTCGCTTGCCGAGGTTGAGGAGGAGCGCCGTCTGCTCTATGTGGCGATAACGCGCGCACAAGAGCATTGCCTGATGACTTACGCCACATCGCGCTACATCAACGGACAGACGCATCCGTGCATGCCGAGCCGCTTTTTGAAGGATATAGACTCGGCGTTGCTTGAGCTGCCGCGCAATCCAAACACATGGGCGGCACCGAGTCAGAATGATTTTGAGCCGAGGGTGCGCACACGCATCGTGCCTCGCCAGCAGAAGCCGGAAGGCTTTGTGCCGGTGAGAAAGGCAGTGGCAGAAGCGGCGCCGTCGGGAGGTGACATTGACGGACTGCGAGTTGGCGCACGCATCAATCACCTGCGTTTCGGCGACGGTACGGTGACCAAAATAGAGAAAGAGCCGGATGTTAAAATAACAGTGGATTTCGACAATACGGGCATAAAAGTGCTTCTTTTGAAATTCGCCAAATTCAAGATAATAGGATGACGGGACAGATAAAGACACCATACTACATTATTCACGAAGATAAACTCCGCAGAAATCTGGAGCTGATCAGCCACGTTTCGGAGCAGTCGGGCGCCAAGATAATCATGGCATTCAAGGCAAACGCTCTCTGGAAAACGTTTGGAATCATACGCGATTACTGCCAGGCGTCGACAGCCAGCTCGCTCAACGAGATGCGCCTGTCGCTTGAATTTCTCGGCAATGATGTTCATGCCTACTGCCCGGTCTACACAGACACCACGATAGGCGAGTTTGTGGAGGGCTGCAGCCATATTGTGTTCAATTCTGTCGCGCAATATGAGAAATACCGCGGTTTTGTTGACGGATACAATTCGTCGAATGCCGCGGAAAAACGAGTGTCGTGCGGACTGCGTGTGAATCCGGAATGCTCTGTTATCGAGACCGACATCTACAATCCGTGCAAGCCGGGGTCGCGTTTTGGCGTGACTCGCGACGTGCTTGGCGACGTGCTTCCGGAAGGATTGGAGGGGCTGCATTTCCACTGCCTCTGCGAGTCGACGTCGTACGATTTGGAGAAGGTGCTTGCCGCCTTCGAGGAGCGATTCGGCGAGTTTCTGCCACGGTTGAAGTGGGTCAATATGGGCGGCGGACATCTGATGACCCGCGAAGGCTACGACACCGACCATCTGATAGACCTGCTGCGCCGTTTCCGCGCGAAATATCCAAACCTTGAAGTGATACTCGAGCCCGGCAGCGCGTTTACATGGCGCACGGGAGAGCTGATTGCCACGGTGCTTGACGTGGTGGAGAACCAAGGAGTGAAAACGGCAATTATCGACGCCTCGTTTGCATGCCACATGCCCGACTGCCTTGAAATGCCTTACAAACCGGCTATAACCGAGGCTTTGGCAGAACCGGTGCATGGCAAGCCGACCTACCGCATAGGCGGAAATTCGTGTCTTAGCGGAGATTTTATAGGCGACTGGAGCTTCGACAAACCGTTGGCTCTTGGCGATGTGCTTACATTTGAAGATATGAACCACTATACGACGGTAAAGACGAATATGTTCAACGGAATCGACCATCCATCGATGGTGTTGCTTCGCAGCGACGGGACAGTAGAGACGCTGCGTGAGTTTGGCTATGAGGATTATCGTAACAGAATGGATTGAGAGCAATGGAAGAAAAGTTGAATGCATACCCGCTTAAGTTTGAACCGAACCTGAAGACAGTGATTTGGGGAGGAGGCAAAATCCGCAAGCTGAAAAAACTTGCCGATGCGCCCGACTGTATCGGAGAGAGTTGGGAACTGACAGGTGTACCTGGACAGGAGTCGGTTGTTTCCAATGGAGAATATGCCGGACGCGACATCAAGTCGCTGCTCGGCGAATTCGGCGCGCAGGTGGTTGGCTTGAACACATACAACAAATATGGCGACATGTTTCCTATAATGGTGAAATTCATCGATGCCGCCAAAGACCTGTCGATACAGGTGCATCCCGACGATGACTTTGCCAAGCGCCGCCATCAGGGAATGGGCAAGACGGAGTTATGGTATATTGTCAGTGCGGAAGACAATGCAATACTCTATTCAGGATTCTCGCATAAGACAGACGAAAACACGTTCCGCAGCCATATAGAGCATAGCGATGTGGTGGCGCAGCTTAACCGCTTCAGTCCCCGTCACGGCGACATCTTCTATCTGCCGGCAGGCCGCGTGCACAGTATCGGCGCGGGCAACTTTATCGTTGAGATACAGCAGTCGAGCGACATAACATACCGCATCTATGACTTTGACCGTATCGACAAAAACGGCAAGAAGCGCGAACTGCACACCGACCTTGCCCTTGAGGCAATCGATTTCGATGAATATGACGACTATAAAGGGCATCTTGAACTTGACCGTCAAGGCACGGCGCTGATTAAGCGTTGCGACAAGTTTGTGTCGGAACTTATGCGTGTGGAGACACCGATGACGGTCGACGTGAAAAGCACCGGCAGTTTCCGCATCCTTATCTGCATATCGGGAGAGGTGGAGATTGCAGGCAGCAACGGCAGCCGTGAGCGGCTTGCCACGTGCGACACCGTGCTGCTCCCGTATGCCTTGGATAAAGCTGTCGTCACGCCTGTCGGCGGAGAGCCTGCGGAATTGATATCCGTAGTTGTGGAGTGATGCCGCTGACATATCTTTTCAATCCGGAAAATGATTTGGCACTTGCCGCCGACGTGGACCGCTACACAGCGCCTGCGCCGATAAGACGGTTGCGTGCCGACCTGGCGTTGCTGCCCATGTGGATAGCTTCTCCCGGAAGCAGGATAATCGCGCCTGCCGACGGCGCGGAGTTTCTGGATTTCTGCAAAAGCGTCATCGACGGACTCGACGGCATAGGAATCTATGACGGAGAACCGTCGCAAGCCATGCCGTGGGGTTGGAGCCGCTCTGTGCGCAATGAATTTCTGCGTGCCGGAGTTGAATGCAAAGCCGACGATGCGATGCTCTCGCAGCTGCGCAGGCTGTCGAGCCGGCAGACCACAGTGGACGTGTTGCAACGACTTGATGCCAAAGGTGTTGATATCCCTGCTGTGCCAAAAGTGTGCCATTCGTTGGCAGAAGCCGCCGCTGCTGTAGGGGAATTTGATGCCGCAGTGCTTAAAATGCCGTGGTCGAGCAGCGGAAGGGGGGTGGCAAGGGTCGACAATACCTTTTTCCCGACTTATGAGAATTGGGTGTCGGGGATAGTCCGCCGCCAGTCGTCCTTCAGCGCCAGCTTCTCGATGTCCGCATCGGACTTCCCGGCGGCCCGGAGGTTCTTTGCCAGAATCTCCGCGGTCTTGAGCCACAGCGCACCGTCCTTTTCGTAGGTGTAGCCCTGCGCCGTCAGCGCCGCCACGGTGTCGGCCACGTAGCCGCTTTCGTGAAGGGAGGACTCGAAGAACCACTCGTCGTAATGAATGCCGTAGCGCTCCAGATCCGCCTTCATCTTGGGGATGTTGTGGCTCAGACCGAACTGGGCCAGTGCGTCATGGCGGGTCTTTTCGTCGCAGTCCAGATACTTGTCGCCCTCTTTGTTGTAGAACAGCTGGGCCAGCTCCCGGATATCGTCGCCGTGGTAGCCATCCTCGGGGAATTCCACCGCGTCCTCGCCCTTGATGATCTGGAAGTAGCGGGCCTCCAGACTCTTGGCAAACTTCTCGATCTGGTTGCCCGCGTCGTTGACATAGAACTCGCGCCAGACGTCTGCGCCGGACTTCTGCAAGACGCTCGCGAGCGTATCGCCAAGCACGCCGCCGCGGGCGTTGCCCATGTGCATGGGGCCGGTCGGATTGGCGGAGACGAACTCCACCATATACTTCTTCCCGGCGAGCATGTCGCTGCTGCCGTAGTCCGCGCCCTCGCGCTCGACGCAGGCGACCGTGTCGCCGAACCACTTATCACCCAGCCGGAAGTTCAGAAAGCCCGGCCCGGCCATCTCGACGGTCGTGAAATAGGAACCCTCGAGCTGCATGTGGTCCATCAGGATCTGCGCGACCTGACGAGGATTC
>OGYD01001043.1_pt1 | contig 22270 bp, 24 predicted proteins | sample 1576441 | NCBI WGS metagenome assembly OGYD01 (sample SAMEA3541537, study PRJEB24748) | human gut metagenome | biome: human gut; feature: human-associated habitat; material: faeces | place: China | collected 2012 | reverse complement strand
ATGTCGGGGATCTGCGCCATGAAGAAGATGACGCCCGCGAGGAAGAGCAGCGAGATGACTGATGCCACAATCGCCTCACTGGTGTCACAGCCGGTGATCAACTATGTGAATGGGATATTTGCTGGTAACCCGATGAACATCAACAACGTTAAGGATGTATTCCTTCAGTCCATAAATAGCACTCTGGATATGAGCCTGATCTCAACCCTGAATGTCATTGTGACTGTGAACGGCGTTATCACAGGTGTTGATGCCGGGACGAATATAATCAGTGGTGATCCTTATAGCTACTGGTACATGGCCTCAAATGGGGTAATTGTCGACGGGATATAACATGCTGGCAGATATCATTAAATCATACCTGTATACGCAGTATAACGACGACGATGATCTCCAGGCATTCGTCACTGCGTATAACACCATGGCTCAGGAAATTTATTCATGGATGATTAATGCCAACCTGCCGATCTTTGTCGGCGGGTACAATGCTGGAGATCAGCTAAAATGGATAGCCAGGGGAATTTATGGCGTTAAGCCGCCAGTTCTTGTCAGTGGAAAACGAAGCGTGTTCGGCCCGTACAACGCCGTTCTGTTTAACCAGCTTCCATTCAACGGCAGAAAGGTCGTCAATCAATCGGAGCAGGTTGTCGTTTCCGATGACCTTTTCAAGCGCATAATGACATGGAATTTCTACAAAGGCGATGGATACTACTTCACCATCCCATGGCTGAAGCGTCGAATTATGCGGTTTCTGACTGGCATCGATGGCGTAGACATTGTTAACGATCAGAGGTGGAGTATTTCAGTTCTCTTCTCAGGAAGCGGCGCCAGCATCTCGATCATAAAGGGGTACAGAAAGCTCGCAAACACCACATTGTTTAATAGCTTTTCTTTTAACTCACGCACATACAATCAGAAGAACAGCCTGCTTATAAAGAGTGATGATTATGAGTATGCCTCTCTCTTTAAACAGGCATTTGATAGCGGGCTGCTACACATGCCATTTTACCAGCCCGTGAGCGTTACGATTATCGGGTAGTATTATTGCGACTATCGACTGCCATGTCAGTGAAATATTTTAGGCATTGGCATATAATAAGTAGCATTATGATTATAAAGAAAAGTGCAGTGCTGAATTTTAAGTTTTCGAACGGAGGAATGCCTTCATGCACCCACATGTCGTAAATAAGGAATATCAGGAAGGCGGACAAAATAATCGTAACTGCACTAAATGAAGACAAAAGAATTTTTGAGATACCGACGGATAAGTTTTTCATTTATAAGCTCCTATAAATTTTAACTGAATACTAACACTAATGACCCGCCTTGTGCGGGTTTTTTATTGCCCAAATCCCGGAGGATAAATGGCACTTCAACTATTGGCCGCCAACAATGCTCAAAGCGTTCTGGCAGCAGGCATAAGCGCCTCAGCAACAGCGTTGACACTTAATACCGGAACGGGTGCTCTTTTCCCTTCTCCGGTATCTGGCACAAGCTTCTTCAAGCTGACGCTGATCGATGCTGCGACCGGACAGATCAGTGAAATTGTACACGTGACAGCAAAGTCTGGAGATGTTCTCACGATAGTTCGTGGTCAGGAGGGTACCGCCGCAAGATCTTGGTCTGCTAACGACATAGCTGCAAATATGCTTACTGCAGGCACAATTTTGTTGCTGGCTCAACTTGAGAGTCCCGCGTTCACAGGAACCCCTACCGCTCCAACAGCGCCTGCTGGCACAAACACAACGCAGATCGCAAATACCGCCTTTATTCAGGCTGCGATAACAGCATTATCTCTTGGGACGGCATCGCAAAAAAACGTAGGAACTGGTACCGGCCAAATTCCTGACATGTCCTCGTTTGTGTTTAACTTGGGGGGGAGTGGAGCGGCATATAACTGGCTACCTGGTGGCAACCTTATTCAAATGGGGAGGGCAACTACGAGTACAACTGGACAGCAGTTTGTAAACATCCCAATCACATACCCAAACGGTAATTTCAACGTTGTGGCTATCGCAATGGATCAGGCGGTTCCTAACATTATCTCGGCAGCCGGAACAACGGCATCACAGATTGCTATTAACGCATGGGGAGCAAATAGCTCTGGAAACTTAGGGCAACGAGTTTCGACACCAATATTTTGGCTGACATTTGGAAACTAAATATGAAATATGCATTCTCTCCTTCACTAAATCAGTTTTACTCGATTGAACAGAAACAGCTCTATATCAATGCAGGTAGTTGGCCTGATGATGCTTCTGATGTTAGTGATGTTATTTTTAATGAATATTCATCAACCCCACCTGAAGGAAAAATAAGGGGGGTTGATAATGGAATGCCTGTATGGGTCGATGTACCACCACCGACAACAGAGCAGCTAGTTTCGCAAGCTGAAATAAAGCGACAGAAGTTGATTGATGAGGCGATGCAGTCAATTAGTGTCATCCAGTTAAAGTCGCAGGCCGGTAGAAAGCTAACCGCGGCAGAGACAGCAAAACTTAATGCCACGCTCGACTACATTGACGCGGTGACAGCAACGGACATTAGCACCGCGCCGGATATTACGTGGCCTTAAAATATCTTGGATGGCACAGCAATTGATTTGATGTGCCACCTTTATTAATTGTGGTTTCATCTAAAATCTATGAATACAGCGCTTTCAGATTCTTTTATAGACACATTATAGGCGTTAGCGATTAATTTGGAATGGCTGACTTGCTTTAACAATTCCTCTCTCTGCCCCCCCTCTACATACATGTCGCTAGGTATTACCGATTTTGATCTCAACAATGCAACACCCCAAGTAGTCTGATCATTGAGGTAATTAGGTGACATGTAGCCTAATACAGGGAATTTAATCATTGATAGTGTTAATTGATGGCTAACAGGCATGCTGCCAATGAAAACTATTTTCTTTCCATGAAATGCGTTTGACTTATCATAAATGAATTCAGAGATTATTGATGTTAAGTCATCTTGCGATTTTAGAGAGGAGGCGTAAGATGTGCATATGGAAATTGGCAAAATTAGAGAAATGCAAGAAAGCCATATAAAGGCCTTACTATCTTTAAGGTTGCAAAAGCCAATGAATATAAATGGTAGAAATGCCAAATTCGTTACTGTTCGGGGTGTCCAGTAAGGGGATGCTAAAATTAAATTTATTCCTGGCAGCATAAGCAATGCGCAAAAAAATAATACCGCTGCAAATATTGACCTCTTTAACCCTAAATAAAAAGCCTGTTTAATTGTATAAGTAATAGTTAAGATAATAAGAGGTGAGAAGTAAATAAAAAAAGATTCATTTAAATACGAGGTTGCTATACTTTTAAAGTTATGCAGATTTTCTGTGAGATTAAGGATAATATCACCTTCGGTAATAAATTTATTTCTATCTGAGAAATCAAGCGAAAGAATCTTTGTTAACCAGAAAAAAATCACCAATGATATAAAAACGGATAATATTTTATCAAAGATAAATAAGCATATGTTTTTTATGCTTTCCTCTCTTAGTTGAGAAGTGCAATAAATGACTGTCATCAAACAAAAAATCATGATTGATGACTGGTATATTAATAAGGATAGTGTTATCAATATTGCAGAAAATAGCAGGTCTATATGTTTTTGAAAGTTAAAACAAAATGATAACATGCAAAAAAACACAGAAAGAGATATAGGCAGGCAATCGTATCTATACGAAAGACCTTGAAGAAAAAAAGGGCATGTTGCAAATATTGCAGCGCCTAAGTGAGCCGAATAACCATGTAATTTACATACTTTTGATAGTATATATCCAGATATAAACAACAAAAACGATGAGATGACTTGAGTGAATGGATACAAATCAGTAATTATCTTTCCTCCTGATAATAACTGCATTATTAGAGTGGAAAGAGGTCTTCCATCATGCTGCCATCCATATCCATAGATAGACCTATTAATATCATCTATATAATAACTTCCAGAGAGTAAAATCGGAGATACGTAAGCAATCGATGCTATAGCTAAAATAACTACGTCTTTTCTTGTGATGTTCATATATATACTCATTTTTTGATGATATATTTTGGTCTTTTCTTGGTTTCTATATAGATGCGGCCTATATATTCCCCAAGCACTCCAATACCAATAAGCTGAACCCCGCCAAGGAAAAGTATAGAGACTAGAATAGACGGATATCCACGAACTGGGTTACCAAAGACTAGCGTATCAAAAATCATCCATGCACCGTACAAGAACGCCACGCCGGCAACGAACAAGCCGATGTAAGTCCACATGCGCAGCGGGAACGTTGAAAAGCTAGTGATCCCCTCAAGCGCCAGATTCCACAGCTTCCAGCCATTGAATTTTGTGCTGCCGGCAACGCGTTCGGCGCGGGCATATTCAACCACATCGGTTCTTCCACCCACCCAACTCAGAACGCCCTTCATGAAGAGGTTGCGCTCTGGCAGAAGCTTAATGTTTTCCACCATTTCACGGGACATCAGGCGAAAGTCACCGACATTCTCTTCAATCTGAGGATTGCTTATTTTGTTGTGCAGCTTATAAAACCACTCTGCAGTCTTACGCTTCAGACGGCCATCAGTCGAGCGATCAGATCGCTTAGCCAGGACCATGTCAGCTCCGGCCCGCCACTTCTCAATCAGATGAGGAATGACTTCGATGGGGTCCTGAAGGTCAACGTCAATCGGGATAATTGCGTCACCGGTAGCATGATCCAGTCCGGCAAAAAGCGCCGGCTCTTTGCCAAAGTTGCGAGTGAACGACAGAGGCACAACAAGAGGGTCAGCGATAGCGAGTGCGTTAATGATGGATTCTGTCGCGTCTTTGCTGCCGTCGTTAATGAATACGATTTCGACTTCGTGCTGTCTGAGTCCTTCAAATTCCCGAACCGTTTTATAAAAAATGGGTATCGCGTCTTCTTCGTTGAAGACGGGAACGACCAGAGAAATTTTCATTTCGCATCCCTAAAGACAATGAATTTTGAATAGATGAAACCGCAAACAAGGCTGATTGCGGAGAATACGATTAACGTAATAACAGGTGCCATGCCTGATTTATCTGCCTCCCAGCCCACCGCAGCGCTCAGCGTGCCCATAAACCCCACATACAGCATGTAGCGCATGGTCGTGGTTGATGACTTAAATGTGAATCTGGCATTTGCGAAGAAGCTGAACGATACAGCGACAACGAACCCGGAAAAGTTGCCGAGCGCCTGACCTGTATGAAATGCGTATATGCATATGGCGAACACCACCCAATGAATGAGCGTGTTGATTACACCTATCGATGTGTACTTGGCGAATAACTTTAACATTATAGAAATCAGTGAATTCGGAAAGGTCTGAAGTGTAGCACTAGAGAGGAAATCGATCGATACCAATTGCTAGGTGATGTAATGGGGCATGGGTGGGACACAAAACAGCACTCGTTCTAAGGCGAACTTAGACGACTGATGTTTTTGACGACTCTAACCATCTGTTATTTGGTGCGCTCTTGGACGATCTTTGTCGATTATGAAAAATGTATGCTCATATGATGGGGATGCAGGTCTAAGACCTGTCGATCTTCGCTGGCAGCCGCAGCGCTTTAATGCCACAATATTTTTTTCTTCGAATGCAGGAAAGATGATGAAAAAAATAGCAATTGCTGGCGCGCTGCTGGCACTGACCGGGTGCGTTCAGGTCGATAATTATAAAGAGGTGATCAAGCATCCTGTCCCGGCGCATCTGGCGGGATACTGGCAGTCAAAAGGGCCGCAGAGCAAAATGGTCAGCCCTGAAGCGATTGCCACGCTGGTGGTGACGGAAGAGGGCGATACGCTGGACTGCCGTCAGTGGCAGCGCGTGATTGCCGTGCCGGGTAAAATCATGCTGCGTTCAGACAGTTATTACAACGTGACGCGCAAGCTGGATATCTATCCGCTGGAGCGCGATGGCTCGACGCTTGAGTACGACGGGCTGGAGCTGCAGAAGGTCGATCGCCCAACGGTTGAGTGTGCCGATTACCTGAGCAAGCATCCGCTGGAGAGTAAACTACCGTAGCCGTTTGTTGCCGGGTGGCGGCTTCGCCTTACCCGGCCTACAAAAGTGCCTTCCAGTAGGCCGGGTAAGGCGAAGCCGCCACCCGGCATTGTTTCTACAACGCATCCTCAATTACCCACACGCTCACGCTTCCGCCTTTGCAGGTAAAAGTCCCTTCGCCATCCGCCGCCGTGGTGACCGTTTCTTCGCGATTGCCGAGAAAATCACGCCACGTTTTGTTGCCGTAGTTTTCCCCAAGACAAATTACCTTCTCGCCGTCGTCCCCGTTCGACATCACCACCACGCAGCCGGGATCGTCTTCCGTGCCGCTGCGGCTGAAGGCGATGCAGTTAGGATGGTCAAAAAAGAGCGTCTGCACGCCGTGGGCAAAACGCTGGCGCGCGAGGATCAGCTCGTGGAGCTGCTCAATCACAGGCATATCAATATGGTACGTTTCACCGTCTCCACCCGTATCGTCATAGCTGGCGCCAAAGAGGTCCGGATAAAAGACGCTCGGCACGCCATTTTCCCGCAGCAGGATCAGCGCATACGCCAGCGGTTTAAACCAGGCTTCGACCGGGGCTTCCAGCGCCTGCAAAGGCTGGGTGTCATGGTTTGCGACGAGGGTGAGCGCATGAAACGGATCGGCTTCCACCAGCGTGCCGGTAAAGATTTGGCTCATGTCGTAATCCCGGCCCTGACGTGACGCCTCGTGGAATTTCATCTGCAGGGGGGCATCAAACAGCATGGTTTTGCCTTCGACCTGGTCGATATAGGCCTGAAGTTTATCCACCTCATGGGACCAGTATTCCGCCACGATAAACAGCGGCTGGTCGGCGACCTCCTGGACGTGCTCAATCCACTCTTTGTAAAACCAGGCGGGAATATGCTTGACGGCGTCCAGACGAAAACCGTCGCAGCGCGTCTGTTCCATGACCCAGCGGGCCCAGTATTTGATCTCCTCGGTGACGGCGTGATTGCGAAAGTCGATATTTTCGCCCATCAGATAATCGAAGTTACCCATCTCATCATCAACCTGATCGTTCCAGCCTTCGCCGGTGTAGTCGTTGACGATTTTAAAAATGCCGTCTTCATCGGGGTTTTCAATGTGGTCGACGCCGCTGAAGCATTTGTAGTCCCAGATAAACTGCGAATATTGCCCGGCGCGGGCAGGGAAGGTATAGCGGGTCCAGGCTTCACACTCGATGACCTCATCGTCGATCTGCGTGCGATCCTGCTCGTTCACGCGCTGAACGCGGACGGGCTCTTTTTCATCGGCACCCATTTTGTGGTTCACCACCACGTCCAGCAGTACGGCAATGTCGTTGCGCTTGAGGGCGTCGATGGCTTCCAGCAGCTGCGCTTTGTCACCGTATTTCGTGGCGATACTGCCTTTCTGGTCAAACTCGCCCAGATCGAACAGGTCATAGGAGTCATAGCCGACAGAATACCCGCCTGACGCGCCTTTATAGGCGGGCGGGAGCCAGATCATGTTAATGCCGATTTCGTTAAGATTGGGGGCTAACGCCGTGACCTCTCGCCACAATTCACCGCCAGCAGGGTAGTACCAGTGAAAACATTGTAACAGGGTGGGGTTTTTCATCATCCTTGCTCCAGAAGCCATTGGCAGACTTCTGGAGTATGGATGAAGAAATCATAGTTGTGTGTCGCGGGTAAAACTTTCTGGGTAAAGAATATTCCCTGACAGCTTTCCATAGGTAGACGTGATGGATTGCTGTTTGCCGGTTTGATCGATCAGATTGCGCAGCTCGTCCATTCGGACTTTCAGCAGCGCTTTTAGCGCATTCTCATTTTCAAGGATCATTTCCAGCAGCGCACGCGCTTGCTCAACCTGAGCCGGAGGGCATGACATAATGGGTGTTTGAGAAATCCTCTCCACCAGTTGTACATAATGCATTTCCTGCTCGATAAGCGCATCCCATTGACCAGAATGTGCGAGATTTAGCATAGCAATGCTCTGAGCATGTAACGCCTGCCAGTGGCTAAGCGCTGCGCTGGGATTATTCATCAAAATTATCCTGAAATAGAGGACGCATTGGGGCCGATTTGCTTCCACGCATCCGCAATGTTGTTTAATAAACCCTCGACTTCAACAATTGCGTCTACGTCATTACTGACATTCGCCAGTAACAAACGTCGAACCATATATTCGTACAAGGAGGCAAGGTTACCGGACAACTCGCTCTCAACCTCCATGTTCAGTCCTGCTTTTAAACCGTTGTCGATGATGTTGATGGCTTTGGATAACGCTTCGCCTTTTTCACGAATTTGTCCGGCTTCCAGGAACAAACGCGCGCGGACAAGGGCGCTATGCGCCCCGTCGAACAACATGACAATCAGCTGGTGTGGACTGGCATTCATCACTGCGCTTTCGACTCCTATCTGCTGATAGGATTGAACACCAGAGGTGTTATACATATCCACTCCTCAATGCGACGACTATTTCTGTGAGAACTGTTGGGTCAGGTAGTTGGCTGTACTGGTCATTTTGGTGACTAATACGTCCAGGCTGGTGAACTGGGTTTTGTAACGCGCCATGGTGGCTTCAATTTGGGCATCCATGGCATCGTAACGTTCACCCAAAGTTTTCAGCGTTTTGTTGATCCCGTCTTTCGCGTTCTGGATCACACCGGCGCTGCCGGTACTGGTGCTGAGCATGGAGGTCAGCGTGTTATTCATCTGGGTCGCCATGCCGGTTTTCTTCCCGTCACCGACAAAATACTGCTGTACGGCGTTCGGGTTTTCGGTCAGCGCTTTTTTCAGCTTGTCGGTATCGACCTTCAGGTTACCGACGGTACCGTCTGCACCTTTTACCGGGTCCTGGGTAATCCCCAGTTGGGCCATGATTTGAACAGAGCCGGCCTGCACTTCGGTCAGCAGACCGCGCAGCTGAGACTGGATCCCACGCACGTTCGCATCACCGACCAGCGCGCCGTTGCTGGTAGACTGGCTGCCAGAGCCTGCATCGACCGGCACATATTTTGTCAGGCTGTTAATGGTGGACTGCAGCGAGTTGTACGCTGTGACCCAGTCCGTAATCGCCTTCTGGTTAGCATCCGTTGCGCGAGTCACCTCTAGTGTTTCATCCGCCTTGCTTTCTGCTTTCAGCGAGAAAGTCACGCCAGGCAGCGCATCGGTAATGGTATTCGACTGGCGCTCGATAGAGATGTTGTTCACCACCACAATCGCGTTCTGGGCGTCGGTGTTTATCGTCAGCGCGCCCGTTTTGGTGGTTGAATCGTAGCCAATTGCGCTTTGCAGCTTGGCGTCGCCGGTGACGCTGACGGTCATCGCACCATCGGTACCGGTGGTTTTTGATGACAGCATCAGGCGGTAATCACCGTCTTTCGCTTTAATAACGCTGGCGGTGACGTTGCCGTTCGCTTTGTTAATGGCGCTCGCGATCCCGGCCAGCGACGTATCACCATCGGCCAGTGTGACCTCTAAAGGCGTTTTCGTGCCCGGCTGGGTGATGGTGATTTTACGGGTCGTACCTGTCGTATCGCCTAACAAATCGGTGTTGTTTGCATAGGAGCCGGTTGTGAGCGCCTGTGCCTTTGCAACCTGGTTGACGTTAACCACAAAGGAACCCACGGAGGCGTCAGCCGTCGTCGTGGCGGTAAAGGCCGTGTTAGTGCTGCTCACGGACGTTGAGTTCCAGGTGGTGGCTTTACCCAGTGCAGCGGTGGCAGTCTGCAGCGATGTCATGGCGCTCTGCAGCTTGCCGTAAGCGCTTAACTGTGCGTTATACGTTGATTGCTGGGAAGTAATCGTCGTCAGCTTGGTTTTCTCTGCCGCTTCCAACTGATTATATAAATCCCCGAGTCCTGCAGAACCTATCCCGAGGTTACTGATAGTAGCCATGCATATTTTCCTTAAAATACGAAAGTAGTTCAGGACTCTTATCGGCCTCTTAACGCAAAAGTTTACGATGGTGAGAAAAAAATAATCCAAAGAATAGGCACGTCCTGGCGGGGTTAATGAAAGGATTGCACTTTAGGATCATTATCCGCGCATTTAAAACATGAATAAGTGTGTGCCCTTTTGGTCATCTCTTTGCGCGTTAAAAAAGCGTAAATAATAACGCTTTGGCAAACCTTAATTGATTTTTTAAAAATAAATCTGTTAGTAATCAGTTGGTTGTAATTTTTTCAAAATTGATTCTAAAGTCTTTTGGGGACCCGTCGATAACCTTGTTGACGGTGAGAGACGCTGTGAGTGTTAGGCACCGGACCTAAAACCCAATTTTTGAAGGAAAGAAAATTATGGCAGTTATCAATACTAACCTGTTGTCCCTGACCACTCAGAACAACCTGAACAAATCTCAGTCTTCTCTGGGCACTGCTATTGAGCGTCTGTCTTCAGGTCTGCGTATCAACAGCGCGAAAGACGATGCCGCTGGCCAGGCGATTGCAAACCGCATGACCGCTCAGATCAAAGGTATGAACCAGGCAGCACGTAACGCCAACGACGGTATCTCCATGGCGCAGACTGCTGAAGGTTCCCTGAACGAAATCAACAACAACCTGCAGCGCGTTCGTGAACTGGCTGTTCAGGCAACAAACGGCACCAACAGCGCCTCTGACCTGGCTTCTCTGCAGGATGAAGTTACCGCACGTCTGGCTGAAATCAACCGTGTTGCAAGCAAAACTGACTTCAACGGCATCAAACTGTTGGATGGCACTGCTGGTACAGCTGGTGTGGTTAAAATTCAGGTTGGTGTAAACGATGGTGACACTATCAACTTGGATCTGACTACTGCGAAAGCTGACACGGCCACTCTTGGTGTTGCAGCTATCGACCTGAAAAACTTGGCTGGTACTGAGTTGAAAACTATCGACGATGCTATCGCTAAAGTTGATACCGCTCGTTCCGGTCTGGGTGCTGTGCAGAACCGCTTCACTTCTGCCATCAACAACCTGAACAACACCTCTAACAACCTGTCTGCTGCTCAGTCCCGTATCCAGGACGCTGACTACGCAACTGAAGTTTCCAACATGTCTCGCGCGCAGATCCTGCAGCAGGCTGGTACTTCTGTTCTGTCTCAGGCAAACCAGGTTCCACAGACCGTTCTGTCTCTGCTGCGTTAATTTTACGCACGAAACCCCGCTTCGGCGGGGTTTTTTTATCTCTGCTATTTGAGAATCCGCCTGTGAAACAAATCAGTGTCACTCAACCAAAGCTGGTCGCAGATTTTTCATGTGTCGGTGGGGAATGCCGTGAACATTGTTGTCAGGGCTGGACCATCGCGTTTGATAAATCCTCCGTTAACCGCTATCTGAACAGTAAAAATGCCGCCATTCGTCAGACCGCAAAAACGGCGATAAAAGTCACCAAAAAAAACTATGACCACTGGGGTGAAGTGATTTTCCATACGGAAAGTAAAAACTGCCCGTTTATGGATACGGAAAAACTCTGTTCTGTTCATGGCGTCATGGGCGTCCAGGCCTTAAGCCCAACCTGTTCGACATTTCCACGGACAAGCCGGGTCTATAAAAATGAAATCGAAAAATCGCTGAACCTCTCGTGTCCGGAAGTGACCCGACTTCTGTTGAACGATCGGGAGTCTATGTCGATGATGGAATCGGTTATTGTCCAGCAGGACGTCAATAACGCGCCAATGATTGATTTGAAGGCCAAGGTCATCAATCTCTTCTGCCAGAATATATTCAGCGTTGAAGGTGTTAGCGTTGAAGAACAGGTTTACGCCGTGGTGAAATTCCTCATGGTGGCTGAAAAGCTCGATAATCTCGAAGAGAATATCGGCACGCTCGAAACAGTCTATTTCTCGCTGGTTAACGAGCTGGTGAGCGGTAAAATCAAGACGGAGCTTGGCGGGTTTAATCAGAACTACAGCCTGAAATTCGCGCTAATTTCGCTCATCCAGAGCTATTTTACGAAGAAAGCGACAGCCCGCGGCGGTGCGGTATTAAATCGTTATTTTACCCAGCTTTATCAACAGTTTGAGTCTACTGGTGACACCGTTCCGGCAGAGAAGGTCATGGAAAACATCGAGTCCGTCTGGCGCGATGTGGCAAGCGGTTACCTGGCGACCAATGACCATTTATTTAAGAACTTTTTTAAATACAAACTCTGGGAGCAGGCCTTTCCGCAGAACAATGGCCGCAGCATGTTGAATAACCTTTATTTAATCGTCGCGGAGTTCTATTTCCTTAAAACGTTACTTGCCGGTCAGGCACTCGTGGCGGGAAAAATTGAACAAGATAATATCATTGATGTTATTTACAGCTTCCACTCCCTTAGCCAGCATAATCAGGAAGCGGGAAAGCTCTTTCATCAACATATAGATAGCGTCAAACTCGGCGACGATCTTTCATTGTTACAACTGTTAATTTAGGCAGAAAAGTTGCCCCTGTTGTGGGCAACCTCAGAATAACCTCACTTTATCCCCCTTTTTCATCCAATTGAACGCCCTGCAGAATCGGATAATCATGCCGATAACTCAACTAACGCAGGGCTGTTTATCGTGAATTCACTCTATACCGCTGAAGGTGTAATGGATAAACACTCGCTGTGGCAGCGTTATGTCCCGCTGGTGCGTCACGAAGCATTGCGCCTCCAGGTGCGCTTGCCGGCGAGCGTGGAACTCGACGATCTGCTACAGGCGGGCGGTATCGGGTTATTGAATGCAGTTGACCGATACGACGCTCTGCAAGGAACGGCATTTACGACTTACGCAGTTCAGCGTATTCGTGGTGCGATGCTGGACGAGCTGCGCAGCCGTGACTGGGTACCGCGCAGTGTTCGCCGCAACGCACGCGAAGTGGCGCATGCGATGGGGCAGCTGGAACAGGAACTGGGACGCAACGCAACGGAAACCGAAGTGGCGGATCGTCTTGGCATTGCTGTTGAAGAGTATCGTCAGATGTTGCTCGATACCAATAATAGCCAACTCTTCTCTTATGACGAGTGGCGAGAAGAGCATGGCGATAGCATCGAGCTGGTGACGGATGAGCACCAGCAAGAAAACCCGTTACACCATTTAATGGAAGGGAATTTACGCCAGCGCGTCATGGAAGCTATTGAAGCTCTGCCTGAACGCGAACAGCTGGTATTGACCCTTTATTACCAGGAAGAGCTTAACCTCAAAGAGATTGGCGCTGTTCTGGAGGTGGGAGAGTCGCGGGTGAGCCAGCTGCACAGCCAGGCCATTAAACGCTTACGAACCAAGCTGGGTAAGTTATAGGTGATTGATTCACCTTAAAAATGCCGCACAACGTATTGACAACCAGGAGTTATCATGACGGTGCAGCAATCTAAAAGACGGCCTTTAAGCCGCTACCTGAAAGACTTTAAACACAGCCAGACGCATTGCGCCCACTGTAACAAGCTACTCGATCGTATCACGCTGGTTCGCCGCGGCGAAATCGTCAATAAGATCGCGATTTCTCGCCTCGACACGTTGATGGACGAAGCAGCATGGCTCGAAGAGCAAAAAGAGTGGGTGGCGCTTTGCCGTTTCTGTGGCGATCTCCACTGCAAAGAGCAAAGCGACTTCTTCGACATTATCGGCTTCAAGCAGTTCCTGTTTGAACAAACGGAGATGAGCCACGGCACCGTTCGCGAATACGTGGTTCGCCTGCGCCGCCTCGGGCAACATCTGACCGTGAACAACATTTCCCGCGATCTGCTCAAAACCGGTTATCTCGACGAGAACCTGGAGCCGTGGTTGCCTGCGACCAGCACCAACAACTACCGGATTGCGCTGCGCAAGTACGCACAATATAAGGTACAAATGCCGGGTGCCATAAAGCAGAAAGCCCACGCCGGAACAACTTCTGATATATATTAAAAAAGAATAAGATGTAGCGCAGTCGCCTTTGACGTTGCAGGCGATTTCTCTACACTACGTAAAAATTCCACTATATCGGGGTATTTATGAAATTTGCACTTCTGGGTCGTCAGGCGCTGATGGGTGTTATGGCCGTTGCGCTGGTTGCGGGCATGAGCGTGAAAACGTTCGCCGCAGAAAACCTGCTGAATAAAGTAAAAGAGCGCGGTACGCTGCTGGTCGGGCTGGAAGGAACCTATCCTCCGTTCAGCTTCCAGGGCGATGACGGCAAGCTGACCGGTTTTGAAGTGGAGTTTGCTGAAGAGCTGGCAAAACACCTCGGCGTGAAAGCGTCCCTGAAACCGACCAAATGGGACGGTATGCTGGCGTCGCTGGATTCGAAACGCATTGACGTGGTCATCAACCAGGTCACCATCTCTGACGAGCGTAAGAAAAAGTATGACTTCTCCACCCCGTATACCGTGTCCGGTATTCAGGCGCTGGTGAAGAAAGGCAACGAAGGCACCATCAAAACGGCTGCGGACCTGAAAGGGAAGAAAGTCGGTGTCGGTCTGGGAACCAACTACGAAGAGTGGCTGCGCCAGAACGTTCAGGGCGTGGATATCCGCACCTATGATGATGACCCGACGAAATACCAGGATCTGCGCGTGGGCCGCACCGACGCCATTCTGGTTGATCGCCTGGCAGCACTGGATCTGGTGAAGAAAACCAACAACACCCTGGCGGTAGCGGGTGATGCGTTCTCTCGTCAGGAATCCGGAGTGGCCGTTCGTAAAGGTAACGAAGACCTCGTGAAAGCGATTGATTCCGCGATTGCTGACATGCAAAAAGACGGTAGCCTGAAGGCGCTTTCCGAGAAGTGGTTCGGGGCAGACGTCACGAAATAAGTTTCTGACGTAAAAAAAGGCGCTTTTAAAAGCGCCTTTTTTATTTCTTACGCGTCTGCGTGCATAATGAAAAATATCACATTTTGTCTGAGTTACCGGAGCATCCATGTCACTACAGAATTTAACGCGCTTTCCCCGCCTGGAGTTCATCGGCGCGCCGACGCCGCTGGAGTATCTCCCGCGATTTTCTGATTATTTAGGGCGCGATATTTTTATTAAGCGTGATGACGTGACGCCCATGGCGATGGGGGGCAACAAGCTGCGCAAGCTGGAGTTTCTGGCGGCGGACGCCCTGCGCGAAGGCGCGGATACGCTCATCACTGCCGGGGCCATCCAGTCCAACCACGTTCGCCAGACGGCGGCCGTGGCGGCAAAACTTGGGCTTCACTGCGTGGCGTTGCTGGAAAACCCGATTGGCACGCGGGCTGAAAACTATCTCACCAACGGTAACCGCCTGCTGTTAGACCTGTTTAACGTGCAGGTTGAGATGGTTGACGCGCTGACCGACCCGACCGCCCAGCTCGATGAGCTGGCGACGCGTCTGGAAGCGCAGGGTTTTCGCCCCTACGTTATTCCCGTCGGCGGTTCGAATGCGCTGGGCGCGCTGGGGTACGTGGAAAGTGCGCTGGAAATCGCGCAGCAGTGCGAGGGGGCGGTGAGTCTCTCCTCCGTCGTGGTCGCGTCCGGCAGTGCGGGCACCCATGCCGGGCTGGCGGTGGGGCTGGAGCAACTGCTTCCCGAGGTCGAACTGATTGGCGTGACGGTGTCCCGCAGCGTGGCGGATCAGAAGCCGAAAGTGGTTACGCTACAGCAGGCGGTTGCAGAGCAGCTTGAGCTGAAGGCCAAGGCCGATATTCTGCTCTGGGATGACTATTTTGCGCCGGGTTACGGCACGCCGAACGAAGAGGGAATGGAAGCGGTGAAACTGCTGGCGCGCCTCGAGGGCATACTGCTCGATCCGGTCTATACCGGCAAAGCGATGGCCGGACTGATCGACGGCATTGCGCAAAAACGCTTTAAGGATGAAGGGCCGATTTTATTTGTCCATACCGGCGGAGCGCCTGCGCTGTTTGCCTATCATCCTCATGTCTAAAAATCAGGTCGAAAAATAATAATGCAAGAAAGTATTCAACTGGTTATTGATTCTCTGCCGTACCTGCTGAAAGGTGCGGTATTTACGTTGCAGCTCAGTATCGGCGGGATGTTCTTTGGGCTGGTACTGGGATTTATACTGGCCTTAATGCGCTTGTCGCCTGTCCTGCCGGTGCGCTGGCTGGCGCGCTTTTATATCTCCGTGTTTCGCGGCACGCCGCTTATTGCGCAGCTCTTTATGATCTACTACGGCTTACCGCAGTTCGGAATCGAGCTGGATCCGATCCCGGCGGCGATGATTGGCCTGTCGCTCAATACCGCGGCGTACACCTCCGAAACTCTGCGTGCGGCCATCTCCTCCATTGACAAAGGGCAGTGGGAAGCGGCGGCCAGTATCGGGATGACGCCCTGGCAGACGATGCGTCGGGCCATCCTGCCGCAGGCGGCACGCGTGGCGCTTCCACCGCTCAGCAACAGCTTTATCAGCCTGGTGAAAGATACCTCCCTGGCGGCAACGATTCAGGTTCCGGAGCTTTTCCGTCAGGCACAGCTCATCACCTCCCGTACGCTTGAGGTCTTTACCATGTATCTGGCCGCTTCGCTGATTTACTGGGTGATGGCGACGGTGCTGTCTGCTCTGCAAAACTACTTCGAAAACCAGCTTAACCGCCAGGAGCGTGATCCAAAATGAGTGCAATTGACGTCAAAAACCTGGTGAAAAAATTCCACGGTCAAACGGTGCTCCACGGGATCGATCTGGAAGTCGAGCAGGGCGAAGTGGTGGCGATTATTGGACCGAGCGGTTCGGGTAAGACGACGCTGCTGCGCAGCATTAACCTGCTTGAACAGCCGGAAGGCGGTACCATCCGGGTCGGGGAGATCACGATTGATACCGGGAAATCCATCAGCCAACAGAAAGGGTTGATTCGCCGCCTGCGCCAGCATGTCGGCTTTGTTTTCCAGAACTTCAACCTTTTCCCGCATCGTACTGTGCTGGAGAACATCATCGAAGGGCCGGTGATCGTTAAAGGTGAGCCAAAAGAAGAAGCGACGGCGCGGGCTCGCGAACTGCTCGCCAAAGTAGGGCTGGCGGGAAAAGAGACCAGCTATCCGCGTCGCCTGTCGGGCGGGCAGCAGCAGCGCGTGGCGATTGCGCGCGCGCTGGCGATGCGCCCGGACGTGATCCTGTTTGATGAACCGACCTCTGCGCTCGATCCGGAACTGGTGGGCGAGGTGCTGAACACCATTCGCCAGCTGGCACAGGAGAAACGTACGATGGTGATCGTGACCCATGAAATGAGCTTTGCGCGCGATGTCGCTGACAGAGCCATCTTTATGGATCAGGGACGGATTGTGGAGCAGGGGCCAGCGAAAAGCCTGTTCGCTAACCCTCAACAGCCGCGAACCCGTCAATTCCTTGAAAAATTCCTTATGCAGTAGCATTTTTGCACGCATTTGCTCCAGAAATTGACTCTGGAGCAAATTATTCTCCCTCTGCACGAGGGCTTCTGTTTTTTTATTCCATCCAGATCGGATAAACCTTATCGATAGTAAAGTTAATTGTGCTATTGCCGATATTTTGTGGCTAGAAAAAAGTTTTATGTGTTAGCTTATATTCACCATAATAATGATTATCTGTTCAGAGGCTTCATTTAGTAAGTATGAAGGATTTAGACTTTTTCACCTGGCGACGGGATTGCTCCCTCCGGTTTCAGGAATTGACCTGTGCCGCCGAGGTATATCATGAGCTGGAGCGACAAACTCAGGCGCTGGAATTCGATTATTACGCGCTCTGCGTGCGCCATCCCGTGCCATTTACCCGCCCTAAGATCTCCCTGCAAACCACTTACCCAAAGTTGTGGATGGCGCAATATCAATCCGCGAACTATTTCGCGATTGATCCGGTTTTAAAACCGGAGAATTTCATTCAGGGCCATCTCCCCTGGACAGATGCATTATTCGCCGAGGCGCAGGAATTATGGCACAGCGCCCAGGATCACGGTTTACGCTCGGGAATAACGCAGTGCCTGATGCTGCCAAATCATGCGCTTGGTTTCCTGTCCGTCTCTCGTACGCGTGTACAGGAAGGGCCATTAGACCATGAAGAAATAGAGCTGCGGTTGCAAATGCTGGTGCAAATGGCCTTAACCTCGCTGATGCGTTTTGACGATGAGATGGTCATGCCGCCGGAAATGAAATTCAGCAAGCGCGAGCGTGAAATTCTGAAATGGACTGCGGAAGGGAAGACGTCAGCGGAAATAGCGATCATTCTCTCGATCTCAGAGAATACCGTTAACTTCCATCAGAAGAATATGCAGAAGAAATTCAACGCGCCCAACAAGACGCAGATCGCGTGCTATGCGGCGGCAACGGGACTGATTTGACGCAGTAAAACGTTCTGCGTGACAGACGAGCGAACGGCTGAATGCACTGCATCCAGCCGTTTTTTGTTACTGACGGTACGCTTGCTTGATTTGCTTAACGGTGTTAGCAAATACCGCTGATTCAGCCTGGTCTTCCATCTCCGCGATTTGTTTTTCCATTTTAATGATCACACGACCGGCATCAGCCTGGCCCATCGCCTGCAGCATCAGCGTTAGCAGCGCTTTCAGGCAGTTTACTTCCTGTGCCAGTTCCTGGTTATTCTCCGCAGTGGCAAATTCAGGTGTGCTCATTTATTTTCCTCATTATTAAACGGCGCTAAAGCGCGACGACGAAAGTCAAGGCGGCGGAGTATACCACAAGCTGAAGCAAAAAATGCAGCGGTTGTTTTTCGTACTTTTATGCTGATGTTTAATTGCGTAAACAGATCGTACCGGTAAACTCAACCCGCTTAATGATTATTAATTGTTTAGGTCGGGTTCGCTTGCCGTTAATTATTGTTACAAAAAGTTGAACCCTGTTTTTGCGCAGGTTAAGCCAGCCCGTTTTTTGTAACTTTTTGAATACAGATGGTTAAAAAAAGCTGCAAGAGCCCAGAATGCACGGGCTCTCTTTCCACCGCCTGTACAGCCTAATTTCCAAAAACGAGAGCAAAATCGAATAGCCGGTTTTTTAACGTTTTAATCTTGTCAGGAAAACCGTTAATATAAACCAAATTATCACACAGTAGCGTTATCCCTATTCTGGAGACATTTCCTTTGATCAACGTCCTTCTTGTTGATGACCACGAACTGGTGCGCGCAGGGATACGACGCATTCTTGAAGATATTAAAGGTATTAAAGTTGCCGGTGAGGCATGCTGTGGCGAAGATGCGGTAAAATGGTGCCGTACCCACTCCGCCGATGTGGTGCTGATGGATATGAACATGCCCGGTATCGGTGGTCTTGAAGCAACACGCAAAATCGCGCGTACCTTTGTAGACACTAAAGTCATCATGCTGACTGTGCATACCGAAAATCCACTGCCCGCGAAAGTGATGCAGGCGGGCGCGGCGGGTTACCTGAGTAAAGGTGCCGCACCGCAGGAGGTCGTCAATGCTATCCGTTCCGTGTATGCCGGACAGCGTTATATTGCGTCCGACATCGCTCAGCAGATGGCGCTGAGTCAGATCGAGCCCGAGAAAACCGAATCACCCTTTGCCAGTTTGTCCGAGCGTGAATTGCAGATTATGCTGATGATCACCAAAGGTCAGAAGGTGAATGAGATCTCGGAACAGCTGAATCTCAGCCCGAAAACGGTAAACAGCTATCGTTATCGGATGTTCAGTAAACTGAACATTCATGGTGACGTCGAACTGACGCATCTGGCCATCCGACATGGTTTGTGTAATGCGGAGACGTTGTTAAGTCAGTGAGTGATGTGTTCGATTCAAAAGCATTTCTGAAAACCGTAACCAGCCAGCCTGGCGTCTATCGCATGTATGACGCTGGCGGTACGGTTATCTATGTGGGGAAGGCTAAAGATCTTAAAAAACGTCTCTCCAGCTATTTTCGCAGTAACCTGGCCTCCCGTAAGACCGAAGCGCTGGTCTCACTCATTCAGAATATTGATGTTACCGTCACGCACACGGAGACAGAAGCGCTGCTGCTTGAGCACAACTATATTAAGCTCTACCAGCCGCGCTATAACGTCCTGTTGCGGGATGATAAATCCTACCCGTTTATCTTTCTGAGCGGCGACACCCATCCGCGCCTCGCCATGCACCGTGGTGCAAAACATGCGAAGGGTGAATATTTCGGGCCGTTCCCCAACGGCTATGCCGTGCGAGAAACGCTGGCGCTGCTGCAAAAAATCTTCCCGATCCGCCAGTGTGAAAACAGCGTTTACCGTAACCGTTCGCGGCCATGCCTGCAGTACCAGATTGGACGCTGCCTGGGACCGTGCGTGGCCGGGCTGGTGAGTGAAGAAGAGTATGCCCAGCAGGTAGATTATGTGCGCCTGTTCTTAGCCGGCAAGGACGATCAGGTGTTAACGCAGCTGATCGCGCGGATGGAAAAAGCCAGCGCCGCACTCGAGTTCGAAGAGGCCGCGCGTATCCGCGACCAAATCCAGGCGGTGCGCAGAGTGACTGAGAAACAGTTTGTCTCAAATACCGGTGACGATCTTGATGTCATCGGCGTGGCCTTTGACGCCGGAATGGCCTGCGTGCACGTGCTGTTTATTCGCCAGGGCAAAGTGCTCGGCAGCCGCAGCTATTTCCCGAAAGTGCCTGGCGGTACCGAACTGGGCGAAGTGGTGGAAACCTTTGTCGGCCAGTTCTATCTGCAGGGCAGCCAGATGCGCACGCTGCCTTCTGAGATCCTGCTCGATTTTAATCTTGACGATAAAACCCTGCTGGCCGATTCGCTCTCTGAACTGGCGGGGCGCCGGGTCAATGTTCAAACCAAACCGCGCGGCGATCGTGCGCGCTATCTGAAGCTGGCGCGAACCAACGCGGCAACGGCGCTGAGCACCAAGCTGTCGCAGCAGTCGACGGTGCACCAGCGTTTAACGGCCCTGGCGGCGCTGCTGAAGCTGCCGGAAGTGAAGCGGATGGAGTGTTTCGACATCAGCCATACGATGGGGGAACAGACGGTAGCGTCCTGCGTGGTGTTTGATGCTAACGGTCCGCTGCGCGCCGAGTATCGCCGCTATAACATCACCGGCATCACGCCGGGCGATGACTATGCGGCGATGAATCAGGTGCTGCGTCGTCGCTATGGTAAAGCCATAGAAGAGAGCAAGATCCCCGATGTGATCCTGATTGACGGCGGGAAAGGGCAGCTCGGCCAGGCGAAAGCGGTATTTGAATCGCTTGATGTCAGCTGGGATAAAAACCATCCGCTGCTGCTGGGCGTCGCAAAAGGGGCCGATCGTAAGGCCGGTCTGGAGACACTGTTCTTCGAGCCGGAAGGTGAGGGCTTCAGCCTGCCGCCGGACTCTCCGGCGCTGCACGTCATTCAGCATATTCGCGATGAATCGCACGATCACGCCATCAGCGGTCACCGCAAAAAACGGGCGAAGGTGAAAAACACCAGCTCACTCGAGACGATCGAAGGCGTGGGGCCAAAACGTCGCCAGATGCTGCTGAAGTATATGGGCGGATTGCAAGGATTACTCAACGCCAGCATGGAGGAAATTGCAAAAGTGCCGGGTATTTCGCAAGGGCTGGCAGAAAAGATCTACTACTCGTTGAAACATTGAGGGCTCTGTAGCAACATAGAGCTAAATTTTACTGACAACAAATAGTTACCGTCACTATGCAATATAACATCCCTACGTTGCTCACTCTTTTTCGTGTCGTACTCATCCCGTTCTTTGTGCTGGCGTTTTACCTGCCGGTTGTCTGGGCACCCTTTGCCTGCGCATTGATCTTCCTTATTGCAGCGGTAACAGACTGGTTTGATGGCTATCTGGCGCGCCGCTGGAATCAAAGCACCCGTTTCGGCGCCTTCCTCGATCCGGTGGCGGATAAAGTGATGGTCGCGATTGCGATGGTGCTGGTGGCTGAGCACTATCATACCTGGTGGGTGACGCTGCCTGCGGCAACCATGATCGGCCGTGAGATTATTATCTCTGCGCTGCGCGAGTGGATGGCTGAACTGGGGAAACGCAGCAGCGTGGCGGTTTCCTGGATTGGTAAAGTGAAAACGACGGCGCAGATGGCGGCGCTGGTTTGGATGCTCTGGCGTCCGAACGCCTGGGTTGAGTGGGCGGGGATTGGCCTCCTGTGGGTGGCGGCAGTGCTGACGCTATGGTCAATGCTGCAATATTTGAACGCTGCGCGCGGAGATTTGCTTGATCAGTGATCGTTTCGCCGTAATTTTCAGCAAACGATCCGGGGATGCAAAAAATAACGTTGACTCATAACGTCATATCAGTAGAATGCAACGCATCGAACGGCGGCATAGCAAGCCGGACGATAATGAAATCAAGTGGTTAGACATTTACTTGATGACATGCGGGAATAGCTCAGTTGGTAGAGCACGACCTTGCCAAGGTCGGGGTCGCGAGT
>OGYD01001033.1_pt1 | contig 22425 bp, 16 predicted proteins | sample 1576441 | NCBI WGS metagenome assembly OGYD01 (sample SAMEA3541537, study PRJEB24748) | human gut metagenome | biome: human gut; feature: human-associated habitat; material: faeces | place: China | collected 2012 | reverse complement strand
GACATTTCATCGTATACTAAATCATTCGGTGAATAGCATTCAAGTCGGCATCCGAGAATCAGCACTATACTTGCGAACCTGGATCTGACCGGTTACAGCGCTGTTCTCCCATTCGATCTGCGCGCACTTACCCGCCTCAACATAGACGGTTTTGTACTGCTCATCGCGGATGTAGCCCTCGGCCGCCTCCAGTTCACGGATATAGTACTTGCCGGGAGTCAGCTCGTCATCAATGTAGATGTAGCCATCCTGATCCGTCGCATACTCGCCAATGGGATTCTTGCCTGCATCGTACAGGACGAACTTGACACCATAGATACCCTCGCCGGTAGCCGCATCGACCTTATGGATCATAATCGACGCCATGCGCTGATTGGTGATCTCCACCGTGGTGGTCTCACCGTCCTTGACGCAGACATTGACGGGCGTGGCATCCAGCTCGTAGCCCTCGGCTGCCTTCAGCTCGGTGATGGTATACCATCCATTCTCCGCATTGGGGATGCTGATGACACCGTTGCGGTCAGTCGTGTAGGTGCCAAGGATCTCGCCGTTGATCTTCCGAACCTCGAATTTGACACCCTTGATGCGTGCGCCGGTATCCTCATCAGATTTGATGATCTGGAGACCACCAGCAGGTCTGTTATAGAAGGTCAGCGTCTGAAGATCATCGGGATCGATTACGACGGTCTGGGATCTGGTCTCTTCATCGATCACATAGCCGGAGATGGTCTTCGTCTCTGTGACGACCAGCGTGCCAACGATGCCGCTGATCAAGATCTCACCGTTTTCGTCCGTCCGATAGATCCCGTTGGAAGACAGCTTGCCACCTTCATCAGGCACATAGCTGCCATCGGCGTAAGCCACACGGAACTCAACGCCTGCCAGAGGCTTGCGAGTAACACTGTCCAGTTTCACAATGCGCAGGCCGCCGAGAGGCTGATTGCGGAACTCCACCGTCACGACCTCGTGGGAGCGCACTTTGACGGTCTGTGGCGTGTCGTCCAGGACATAGCCGGATTTTGCACGCACTTCCTTGATGACCAGTGTAGTGTTGGGATCAAGGCCATCGATCAGAATGGTGCCGACGCTATCGGTTACATACTTACCGTTTCTGTTGCCCACGACGGTGCCGTTGGACTCTGTGACCATGAATTCCACATCGGACAGAGGCTCGCGGGTAATTGCATCAATCTTTTTAATCAGGACACTACCCTTGGCCTCATTCCCGAAGGTGACGGTGATGACATCCTGTTCGTTGCCACTCAAATATACCGTCTGAATATCGTTTTCGCTCAGCACATAGCCGTCTGGTGCGGAGATCTCCTCAATGACATAGGTGCCAGCCTTCAGACCTGTGAGGATGAAAGTGCCGTTGGAAGAAGTCTGACGCTCAGCGATGACTGTGCCTCCAGTACCGGAGGTGCCGCCAAGGAACCGCACGCGGAACCATGCACCCTGAAGAGGATCACCGGTGCTGGAGTCTACCTTCTTGACGATGATGGCGCTCAGGGGGGTGTTCTCAAAAGTGACGACCTTGCCGCGCCCCGCTTCCACATAGACCTGCTGGGAAGTGGGATCTTTGATGGAATAGCCCGCAGCAGGCTCCAGCTCGGTGATGGTGTACCAGCCGTCATCCAGCTTATCGATGAAGAACTGACCGTTCTCATCCGAGTAGTAGGTACCAAGATCACGAATCTCACCGGTAGAGGTCTTATCGGAACGGAAAGTAACATTGAACTTCGCACCCTTAATGGGATCGCCGGTAATGCTGTCGATCTTATTGACTGTCAGGGTGGGCTTGGGATAGTTCTGGAACTGGACGGTGCCAGTCCTGTTGGGAAACAGCGTGATCATCTGATGTGCTTCGTTGAGCAGATAGCCATCGGGTACTGACTGCTCCCAGATCTCATAGACACCGGGCATCAGCTTTTCCAGATAGCAGCGGCCATTCTCGTCAGAGGTCACGGTGGTCAGTGTGGAAGAATCCACACGCTTGACGGTAAAGGTCACACCGGCGACAGGCTTTCCAGTAATGGCATCAGTTTTTAGGATCTCCAAATTGGGCATCCGATCATTGGAAACGACCAGTTCGCTGTTCTGACCGGGGAACAGCTCCACATGATACTCACGGGAGTCCTTCACATATCCTTCCGGAGCATCCATCTCCACCACGGAGTAAATGCCGGGTTCCAGATCGGAGATGTTGATTTCGCCCCTGGTGTCAGTTACGCGATCCAGGTAATGCGAGCCGTCCTCAATCTGCGCAATTCTGAAGGTCGCACCAGCGAGGCCGAGGCCGCTGTAGCTATCCAGCTTCACCAGACGGAAGCTGGGCTTCTGGGTGTTGGTGAACACGAACTGGGCATTTTCGTTACCGTTAATCTGGATGACACGAGTGGCGTCATCAATCAGGTAGCCATCCGGCGCGGCCTGCTCCGTCACCTTGTAGGCACCAGGCTCCAGATCGGTCAGGTCGATCTCGCCATTTGCGTCGGTGGTGTACTCCTTGGAGAAGGTGCCACCGACAAGCTCAATACGGAACCGTGCGTTGGGCAGAGGCTCCAAGGTGGTGCTGTCCAGCTTTACAAGATGGATACCCGGCTTCTGATCATTGAAGAAGATCAACTCCAGAATGCCATCGGAGCCTTCCAGCTCAATCTGCTGAGGTGTGGAATTGATGATGTGAGAGGAGTCGGTAGCGACTTCCTTTACAAGGTAGGTGCCGGGTTCCAGATCGGTTAACAGGATCTCGCCGAATTCATCAGTCTGGAAGGTGCCCAGAGACTGTGCATCTTTGGAAATTTCAAAGGAGATATTGGGCAGAGCCTCGTGAGTCTTAGAGTCATACTTGATCACACGCAGGCCGGGTTTCTCCTCGTTCACGATAGGAATTTCCACAGTGTCGCCGGAGATGACGGTTGCAGTATAGACTTCATCGGATTTGATATAGCCGGCAGGCGCTGCGATCTCCTGGATGCGATAAGCGCCAGGCTTGATCTCGGTGAAAACAGCAGTACCGGCATAATTGGTTTCTCCGGTATATACGGCACCGGACTCAATGTGCTCGATTCGAATCGCGGCACCGGGCAGCTGCATACCGGAGTCGGAGTACTTCTTCACCATTAGGTTGCCATACGGAGCATTTTCAAAAGTCACCGTAGCCTGCTTGCCGTACTCAACTTTGACATTCTGGGCGGGTTCCTCGCTAAGCAGGTAGCCATTAGGGGCTTCGCGCTCATAGACTGTGTAGTTGCCGGCCAGAGTAAGAGGAATAACGATTTGGCCCTTGGAGTTGGTGGCAAAGGTTCCGACCGATGCGCCTTCGGGATCAACCACTTCAAACATCGCGCCCTTCAGGGGGATGGTCGTGCCTTCCTCGTACTTGAGGATTTTCATGCTGGTCTCGGTGGGTTCCTCTTCAGGGGTGTCGGTGTAGTTGCTGTATGCCGTCAGAGCCAGAGGTGTGGTCGGATCGGTATCGCACATGTAATTTTGCAGGTTGCCATACTTGTCCTTCTCGGCGCACACAGCGTAGTAGATGGCGTACTTATAGACATTGGTACGAAAGCTCAGTTGGACGCTGCCGCTCTGTCCATCGACTGCGCTGGCAGGATACAGGACCTTGAACTGTCCGGCATATCCCTTTCCGGTGGCCTTGGTGGTGATGACATCAATTTCCTTGTTGTCCATATCAACGATCTTCGTGCCGGCAGGAACCGCAGAGGGATCGCTAAAGGCAACATTTACAGCGTAGTTGCACACCCAGGTTTCAGAAGTGACCGTGAAGATCTGCTGGAGATATTCCTGACCATTGATGGTTGCAGGATAGGCGGTCTCCTGGTCGGCTTCCACCGTGACATTAGGAGAAAGGACAGTGCTCCATACGGTGCCGCGACGGTAGATATCCTTCACGGCTGCCAGCATCTTATTGGCACGCTCCAGCTCCACTCCGGTCAGATTGGGGTTGACCTTCATGTTGTTGATGTCCCAGTTGGGCAGCAAGTACGCCCAGAGCGCCATTTTGGTCGCATAGTATGCCTGATACTTATTCTCCAGCTTGAGTTCGCTCAGACTGCGATGGGGATAGCCATTTGCAATGATGCCAATGACTTTGGGATCACTGCCGATTTCGTTGGCGAGGTACTTGATGCTCTCACCGGGAGCAACAGTCTGAGGTACACCCTTGATATTGGGGTTGACGCAGTACGCAGGGATTTCTTTCGTCTGACCGTTGCGATCCACATAGTTGTAGTAGGTATAGATCAGCTCACGCACTCTGCCGTTGATCGACAGGTAACTGAGCTTCTGCTCGCCGTTGTAGATGTTGACTTCTCCAAGCGCCTCTTCGACAGAACCGGCTGCCAGAGCTGTGCCTGGAAACATACCAAGCATCATGACAACTGCGAGAAGCATCGAAACAACTCGTTTTTTCATTTTGATTGACCTCCGTGCTTATTATCGTGAATGCATAAAGCATTCTTGGGGTGGATCGGTATGGAAAAAGGCAGTGTGCGTATTTCAGCACACTGCCTCCGCAGGGAACAATATTCAGTTTTCATTTTACGGAGATGTAATATTCCGTGTACTGGAAGGCTCCGTCACAATAGACATCCCATGCCTCAAAGGCGTACTCGCCGGGAGGGCAGGAATTGAAAAGTTCGACGATCTGGTCGGAACGCCAGGGCCAGAAGCTGTTGGCTGCCACGCTTTCGGGAATAGACAGCTTCACGGTCACAAGAGGGCTGCCATCCGCTCTGGTTACGGGCTTTCCGTTCTGCCAGGTCTGCGGATTGTCGCCGATGGCGTTATAGAGGGTGTACTGCATGCGACGGGTCTCAAAGAGGTTGCGCACGAACATGTACTCCTTACCACCGGAAGTGAAGTGGTTCGCCTCGGGTTCGGGCAGAGTCGGCTGATCCAGCAGGCTCCAGTCACAGGTGGGGTCCGGCAGGGTGTCAGTTTCCTGCGTAGCGAACATACTGTTCTGGTACTTGCTCACATCGGTGATCTCATACACATAGCCGTCGCTGCAGGGGATCTTGTCGCCCGCCTTGGGCTCGGGCATGACATCCGCCTGTGTGTAGTCAGCTTTCTTAGCTCCCACTGCCACGCTCTGCGTCTTCGCGGGAGCTGTGCCGGTATACGGCTTATCGCTCTCAATCTGGACACAGCCGTTGGTGCTGTCCCAATGAACATTGAAACCAACCGCCTTGCCGATATCGCGGAGCATCACATAGTTGTTGCCGTTGATAGCGTATGCGGTCATCTTCACTTCCTGACCATCGACAAAGAACCGATGGCTGCTCAGCTCAGCAACGACGCCGGCCGCATAGGCCACGGAGCCGCCAAAGAGCATGGTGCCGACCAGAAGACCGGCGATAAAGGATCCGATTCTCTTCATTTTCTTTCACCTCATCAAGTGTATTCCAGCCACTCTCTGCGGGGGAAAGGCGTAGGGATGAATTACTGATTGCAGTAGGCCTGGAGGCCACGCAGGAAGATGTCTTCCTTGGTTGCCCGCCTGTTCTTAACCAGATCTCTCATCTGGTCATAGGACTCGCGAGGCAGGCGCAGCCGAATGGCTACGCTGGACTCGGTGGGGATGGGCTTGGTACGACTCTCACGATTGCGGGGCTTATTGGTTTTCATAGTGTTCCTCCAGTTCATTTATCGAATCTCTACTGCCTGCACGCACAGACGCAGAGAGGGCTGGTTAGCGATACAAGTGATCAAGGTAATTCGGTTATCTCCCATCTCATTCAGGTACGAATAGTCGGTATAGGAGATGGACCCGACAAAAGTCACTTGGTAGGTCTTGGTGCCGATCGCGGTCTTGTACTCCACGATGTCACCGATCTTCACATTCTTCAGCTTAGCAAAATAGGCATGGCTGCCACGATTGTGGCCGAACAGACCAATGTTGCCGGTATAGATGCCAGACGAGGTATAGTGACCAGCTCCTTTGGACATTGAGCTGTCAGTAGCGCCTTCATACACCTTGCAGCTCAGGCTGACACGGTCGATCGAGACTTTGCCGATGCTGCCATCTTTCTGTTTCAGATCAGTAATGGTGACAGAGGGCTGATACGGAACTTCGATTAGGCTGCCACCAGAGATGATGCTGGAATTGCTGAAATCGGACTCCGGATATACAGTCGTTGCGGATCCACCGCTCAGGCCATACTGGATACCGCTGCTCAGATAGGGGTTATTGAGCGAGGTCTCCAGGAACTTCTGGCTTAGGCCGTACTGGATTTCTGGAATGTCGTAGTCGATCTGGTTGCGGGCACCGTAGTTGTAGCCGGCATCATACAGATCCTCGTAGTTGGTGCTGCCGTAGTAGACGGGATTGGCCGAGGTTTCGAACGAGTAGTCTGCGGCACTGGCAGAGCTCGCCATGCCGAGGGCCATAGTCAACATGCAGCACAGGGTCAAAATGCGTTTGAGTTTCATACGGGTTCCTCCTCAGTATCGGGTTCACCTTCCTGAGTGCCGATATCGACCTTGAACCAGTACTGGCCATTGACCGTGCCAACAGTATGCTCGACTGTGTTGTCATAGCAGTGGATGGCGATGGTCTGGCCGAACAGCTTCTTTGCGACTGCCTGATCCACTTCGACTGCAATCATACCTTCCGGAATATCCTTCAGGCGATCGATACGAAGTTCGGGGTCTTTGGTCTTCAGACGCAGTCGGCCGCACTTTTCATACTCGTTGCCTTTGCCCGTCGCTTTGTAAACTGTAGTATTCTTACGAAGCAGAAGGCCGAGCAACAACAAAGTGGCCAAAAGAATGGTTCCGCCGATAACGGGGATCACCACGATCGAGCCATTGAAAGTGGGTTCCTCTTCCACAGGAACGATCTCGGTGCCCAGGTAGGTTACGGTATAAAGGATGCTGGAGATGCCGGAAGAGACGACGGTGCCTTTGTACTCAGCGGTCGTAATGTATCCGGTTGCGACAGTGGAGCTGGCAGTGCCGGAATAAGTAGCGACTGCGGAATAGGTGGCGGGAACGAGTTCATCGCCTACCAGCGCCGTACGCTCCACGCTCCAGGTCACATTGGACAGGCTCAGGGTTCTGCCATTCTTCTCTACAGTCTTATCGATGTAAGAAGAATCGTTTCGATCGAGTCCGGTGTAGTTCTTGGTTGCGGTGACAGTGTAAGAGCTGCTCTTGTAGCCGGCTGCCTCCGTCTTGATCGTGCTGTGGTCCAGAGACAGAGTGCCGGAAGAAATGCCGTCGTCGAACTCGATCGTGGGCTTCAGCTCTGCGAGGATATCTTCAAGGTTCTTACTGGCAGTTGTGACAGTGACGACCTCGGTGTGCAGATTCTCTTCCTGGAAGTGCTGCTCTTCTTTGATGATGTCACTCATGGAGTACAGGAAGCCATCATGCTCGAAGTCCTCTTCATAGAGATCTGCAGGGTCCTGGTCGGGCAGGAGCGTATAGGTCTTGATCGCGAGCTGCTGCCCGTTAAGATTCTGATAGGTCACATCGTCCGGAATGTACGATGCTGCACTTGCTCCCACCGTCATGGACATGGCAACGACGAGAACAAGCACCAAGGAAGTGATTTTTTCCTTCATGGATCTTGATCCTTTCTGTTCGTGGGTGTCATGCGACCGGGTTAGTCGGATGATCACCGGTAGTAAGGCGGCCTTTGCCGCGCTTGTATTCGCTGATGCATTCTTTCAGCATGGCAAGGAGGTCTTCGTAGGTCAGATTCATCGAAAGCCAGAGGCATTGCCGGTACATGTAGATCATGCTGTCATCTGCCAGGAAGACGGAGTGCCAACCTGTGACCGAGTCCAGATTCAGTTCGTTCGCAACGCCATACATCTGATCGGCATTGATGTCAGCGAACAGGATCTTGTCAGCGACAATGATGGACATGATGGGATAGCTTCGAATCATGGAGACAAGGACGACGCAGTCGATCTCGTCGTCCTTGTGGATGGCGACATAGGTGTCACCATGCTGCTCCACAATGTTGAGGCAGGACCGGATGACCTCCCTGCAGTGAGCGTCAAGAGCATCTCGGCTGCTGGGAGTGTATTTCATAAGGTTACCTCAATCTGGTATGGCGTTTGATGATTCTGGTGATGAAGCCCAGCGCGATGCCGTTTTCCTCATCGACTCCGGTGACACGGAAGCTGACCGTATCCAGTCTGCTGGGCATGTCGATGGAACGATAGAGCTTAGTCTTGGCATTGACGCCCACCTGAAGGCGGACGAAGAACACACGGTTTTCACGCCGGTAACGACACCGAAATAGTTGGAGTTGGGAGTGATCTTCTCCAGGGCTGCCCGATCGGGATTCTCAGATGCCTCTTTGATGGAGAGGTTGACCGAATAGACATCCCGCTCCTCGTTGTAAGAAACATCCATGACCCTGGCAACGACCAGATCGCCGGTGGAGTGCAGATCCGCAATGTCAGAGAACCATTCCCAGGAGACATTGCGGGCATAGATCTCAGTATCCACACCGCAAGCCTCCACCGTCATGGTGTTGTTGCCGACACCCAGAACACGGCACGCCATCAGGATACCGGGCTTTACACGGCCGGTGGCATAGTACCGCTTCTGACGCTGCAGCATGGCCGCCTTACGGGAACCAACTGCCGCACGATTGCGGATATCCACGGCCGCTGGGATGAAGTCTATGGTCGCACCCAGCATACGCCCGATCTGGATTCTGACAGATCGAGGAATGGGATCCTCTTCAGGCCATTCCGTCAACACCATCTCACGAATGGGGATCAGGATGCGGAGGCCTTCAAAATCAACCGGGCAAACAGGAAGACCATTCTCGGTCTGAATAATGCCGCTGCTGACGATGCCGGTCAGGATCTGCTGCCTGCGCGCTGCGCCGGCAAGATAGCCCCACTTGGCGTCTTCGCTATCCTCACGGGTAACGCCACGCTCCAGATCATTGAGTTCAAGCAGGTCATCACTGCCTTGACGCCGGGGCGCCTGAGGCGGCACATGTTCAGAAACAACCGGTTCCTGAACGACCTCTTCAACAGCTTCAGTTACTTTCTTCTTAGGCATTTCTTCTGCTCCTTTCCTAGAAGATGTCATCCGCATTCACAACCTCGCGCTCAGTGTTACGGGCTGGCTTCGCAGGTGGTTTCTTCTGCCGATTGCCGCTGCCCTTTTCCACAGGGGTGGCCATGGATGAGGATGGTGAAGGGCCGGTTGCAGATACAGAAGAAGCCTGGCTGGTCTTCCAGTCAGGCTCATGCAGGATCGCTTTGCGGCTCTTCAGCTTTTTATAGTCCGGATGCAGGGAGTAGTCATAGCGCTTGGCTCGCATGACTTTCTGACCTCGAATGAAGATCAGAACTTGATCCGGTGGTAAACGCAGGACCTCATCAGGGGTAAGCAGTTGACGCCGGCCAAGTGAGTTGGTCTTGCGGAATCTTGGTGTGTAGTTGGTGATGTGCATGGTATTGAGTTCCCGCATTGTACCCTCCACTTCAACAGAAGCGGTACCAATGCGATCACTGAAGTACTCCGCCGTAAGCATATCGGTACAACCCAAAAACACCGTGGAGTCACAGGCACCGAGGATCTCCTGCCATTGGTCATCAGGGTATCGGTTGCGCATCTGACCTACATTTTGGAAGAAGACGGCTACCGAGCATCCGCGTGACCGGATGGTAGAGCACTTTTTGGTGAAGTCAGGGATCAGGCAGCAGTTCGGAAATTCATCTAGCACGAACTTGACCTTAGTGCTCAGCATACCGCCTTCGCAGTATCCATCTGCATAGCGAATCAGGCGGATAAATAGAAAGCTGAAGAATAGAGAGCTGAGAAAATCAAAGGTGCTGTCCTGATCGGACACAATGCAGAAGTAGGCACACTTTTGCTTTCCCGGAAGTTCCAGATCGATCTCGTTATAGGAAGTGATGTTCCGCACCTGCTGCGCCTGCAGTACAGCCAGCTTGCTGCCTAGGCCAATGATGACACTGGTTCGAACCGTGTCGCTGGACTGCTTGAAGATGGCGTAAGGTGCGGCTGCCGGGGATGGCGGAAGAAGCTCGCCGGTGTATTGGTTCACATGCTCATGGCTGATACTGGCCATGATGTCGGATAGGCCCTTCTCCGTCTGTGTATAGAGCAGATCGTAGACTGTAGCCAGGTTGCGTTGCTCCGGGGGCATTTCCAACGCCACATACAGTACCAGCGCTTTTAGCAGGTTGAGCTCAGCGTTGTACCAGAAAGCATCTTTCGAGTCTCCGCTGGTGTTCTGCAGTACGATGTCGGCGAAGGTCTGAGCCATCAGCTCGCTGGAACCGACTTCGTTGAGGCAGTTCCACGAATCACTATGATCCATTTCAATCAGGTTGAAGACCTTGACTGTATATCCATTGTCTCGAAGGTATTCGCTCATGGATTCATACAGTTCAGATTTTGGATCGGTAAGGATCAGGCTCTCACCACGCTTCACCGCTTGGAGGACCAGATTTCGGGATATGGATCTGGATTTGCCTGTGCCCGACGAGCCACATACGGCGAGGTTGGAATTGAGGCGTGTGTTTTTGGGGAGTGTGAGGATTTGACCATCAGGTAACATGCCAAGGATGTCCTGCTCGGTCTTCTTCGCACTTGTCACATCAAAGCAGGCGCTTGCCTCCTTCGGTGACATGAAGCTCGCTGTGCCGTAGCTACCAGAGCTTGAGACAGTGAGATTCCGATCGGAATCGGTGACTCCGTTTTGGCCCCATCCGATCCGGAGTCCAAAAATGCAGATGAGTACAATTCCCACCACTACCACACCGATGGCAATCAGGCCTTCTGGAAAGTGGAATATGGATCGAAAGACATCTGCAAGCTCCAGGGATGGGAGACCTGGGGAGACGCTATAGTCACTGCCGGCTGCCTTCCATGCGTTGATGTTGATCATGAACTGGGCGATAATGCCGGCAATATACAACACACATGGGATCAGGACAGCAAGGCTAAGGGTTATTTTCAGTTTTCTTCTTTCCATGGTTATTCATGCTTTCTACTGGACGCACTTCGATGGCCGGCCCGACAATTCCCTGAACCGTTTGAGTCTGGTAGTCGAAGCAGAGCATAATGGGGCTTCCACGGAATCCTTCTGGGATCGGACGGATATCCGATAGTTTCAGGAGATCACATTGATAATTCAGAATGACCGGTTTGTCGTGCTGGACATCGATGGCGTCATACTCACGGTTGGGAGTTCGTGGGGGGTGGTAAGGTGCAAGGATGGCCTGGTTCAGTTCCAGCGCCATGTCCGGATTGAGGATGATTTTCAATAGAGAATCACCATCGGGGTTGTTGGTTAGGAAGAGGCACTGGGCGAAGAATGTGGAAACTACAAAGTACTTGTTGCCAAATGGTTTTGCACTGTGGCATAGGCGCTGCGCCACGCTCATAGTAGAGCCGATCACGACCTGATGGATCGTGGTGACGCCAAAGCCTCTGGCCAGAAGTAAGCTCTTCACAGCTGCGGCGTAGTTCTCCTCGCTGTTCTTCATCCAGTACATCCGTGTGCTGCCGGTGAAGTAGAGGAAATAACAATGCTTCCCCTTGACCACAATACCAATCGTGCGGGAACTCTTGGAAACGGATTCCGGTGAGTACTCCTCGATGGCGACTCGCAGTTCGTGGGACGCATAGTAGTAACACTGGGTTGGATCTGGGGTGATTGTGTTTGAGGTGCGCTTTGCCGGGGACATCAGGGATGGCTTTTGTGAGATCAAAATCTCTGCATCGGCCGCATGGGCCATGACCGTGCCCACGGCGATAGCGTGAAGTCTCAGGATTTTATCGACTTTTGATGGGTACACGCGCTCGGAACAATTGATTCGAGAATAGATCATGGCCACTGCCTCAGGATCACTCTGCGCCACATAATCAAATCCCTTCTGCGTTAAGCTCAGAGACCGGATTACATGCCGCTTATGTTTCCTGCGGTAGAGCTTCACATAGCCCTCTCGAATCGCCCGATACATCACTCTGCGATTCCACTCAGCACCACCACCGATGCGAACCGCCAACTGCGTCGGAAACTCAATACAGTACCCAACAAACCACAGCAGTTCAAGCAACCGATCGTTCTTGCAAGTAATCATAGGCACTCCAATCTTGAAAACAGTAAGGCTGCCGACAGGCTGCCCGAGGCTGCGGCATGCATTGCCGAAGTTGCGCAGAAACTGACCAAGCAAAAAACACCCAGCCAGAACACCTCACTCAAATCACTACCTATTTCTGCAGCCCCTGGGTGAGGACAGCCCGAAGGCTCAAAATCACTACCTATTTCTGCCTCTCATTCAAAGCAGGAATTGGTAGTTGATTTTATGTGGTTTTTAGCCCATGTAGAGAGGGTCTCGGGTCGCATCAGATAGAACTCTGTGCAGTCTCGATCAGACACCTTTGTGGCCTGAAGCACCGTACACAACAGCCCGCTGTCGTTGGTCAGTAGCATAGACTCGATCACATCCAGATATCTCTTGGTTTCGATGTTATCGTAGTCTCGAATGCGCCGCTTACCGAGTGCCTCATCGTAGTTATGGACAATGCAGATAGCACAGCTTCCGAACCGTTCCATCGGATTTTCCTTGAGGAAGTCGAGGAGCGCATAGCGCAGAGGGCGTGTCAGAAACGCCTGATTATCCCTCTGGTTTCGCTTCGGTAGGATTGCAGGCACTGTGATTTTGAGCCAGTCATGGGTCTCATCGATCCGAATTCCAAGCAGATCAGCCACCTCACCGTAGAAGTGTGCGGTATCATCACGGACCGTTCGAGCCGTGAGATTTCGCAGGGAGACCGTGGAAACTTCAGCGTTACGAACCAGGCTGAACAGCTTCTGCTGGGGGTTGAACTGATCCATGCGCTCCAGATTATTGGCTATCTGGAAGAGTTCATGGCTGATGCCGTCATAATCTGAAGCGACCTGGCGCATAACAAGGATATATTTGGGGTTTTCCATCGTGTAACCTCACATCTTATAGATTTGCTCAACACCATTCGGGCCGACTAAGATGCCATAATCGTTGACCAGTCTGGGCTCTACCTCATCCAGAGTGCTCAGATCATCAACAACGATCAGGCGGACTGTCGCTTCCGCAACCACGGTGCGAGCTGCATTGATTGCAGGGATATTCTGCTTACTGCCAGGGATCAGGTCATAATCCTTGGCCGCAGAAGAGAACGATAAAATAGCCGGAGGGTCGCTTGCGCAGAAGTCCAGCACATTGTCTCGCATTTTGATGAATGCCCAGAATACCATGACAGATTCAAGGGTCTTTCCGTGGTCCAGCGAGTACCTACTTGTGGCAAGGAATTGGCCGTCCGGCGAAAAGTAGGCCAGACCCTCTCGCCGGAGTCGTGCGAGGATCTGGCCATAGGAACGATTGCTCAAATGATTGAAGAGCAACCGCATTTGTCGCTGTTCAACGACCCCGAAGATGGTCAGCAGCCGAATGATAAAGGCCACTTCTCGATCTCGGGCAGCATATGCAAACTTCATTTTGATCTCCTTTGTGTAGACTTAGGAAACCGCATAGTGTAAAAGATCTTTGCTGTTACGCATAATGTAGAGCTAATGTAAACGACATTCGTGGTGTGTTTTCATAAGTCAGCATTATGCGCATTTTGAGCCATCTTTTCCTGGAGGATTTGATTGAGCTCCATGCGGTCTGTAGTGATCAACTGCTTCTCCAGAGGGGAAGCTTTGAAGGAAACAGTGATGTGGTTGGAGTTTGTTGAGATTAGGCCCTGGCCGCGCTCAAAACGGGTAATCGACATGATCTCAGCATCCGACAGGTGGAGGATGCTCTGCACTCTTCGGGCTTCATCGTCCTCCAGATTCAAAATGATCTTCGTCTTGGCAACATTCAGGATGCCTTTGCCAAATCGGCTCCTGTCAAGGTCGCCGATATCCTGCGTAGCTGCAACAGCTGCGCCGCCATAGCCACGGATGATTTTGAAGATTTCTTGGACCCATTCTCCGGCCAGCGCCTTTGCATTATTCGGGTTACTGGTATCGTCGTCTCCGATCAGCTCCCACGCCTCATCAATGAAGATGGCTTTCTCCTTGGTGCGATCCTCCTTTGTCTTATCCCAAACATAGTCCAGAGCAACGAACATACCCACAGGGAGCAGCTCGCCGGTAAGTTCGGAGATGTCCAGTACGGTGTAGAGGTTATCGAGTTGAACATTGGTGTGTTGGTTGAAGGTCTTCGCCGAGCCGTTGACCAGACGATTGAGAATGTTGCCCAGGCGCTTCGTTTCCGGAGACTCCATAAGGATCTCATAGACATCTCCCAGCAGGGGCATCTCGCGATACCGATCCGGGTGGTCTGGGTCGATCAGAGACTCGTTGTTGTGAGTAATTCCTTTTTTGGCATAGGTTCGAATCAGAGCCTCATCCAGAAGCTGACGCTCTTCATGGTTGATATCGGGGATCAACAGAGAGAAGAAGATGTGCAGCTGCTGGATCTTTTTTGCCAGAATGGAGTTCTCGTTGACAACGCCATCGATCATCTGATTGGCACTCAAGTCTTGCTTGCGGATCTCACAGACATTGATGCACTGCTTGGAGGCAGGACTGATGGAGATAAACTCTCCTCCGATATTGTTGCATGCGCGCAGGAACTCATGTCCCTTCAGAGGCGCGATAATGAATACCTGCGTGCTTTTACGCCTCATGCGCAAAGCGATCAGCTGGAGCGTGAAGGTCTTACCTGCGCCGCTTGTTCCAAGAAGTACCATATTGGCGTTTTTGTAAACCCGGCTATTGAAGATATCCACGATGACCAGGCTGTTGTTATGCTGATTAACACCGAGCAAGATGCCATTCTCGTCACTCATCTCAAACGAGGTGAAGGGATAGCAACTGGCCGCAGAGGATGTCAGCATATTGCGCTTGCTGGCCTCGAACAACTTCTTATCCAGCTTACAGAACGGAAGGATCGAGAGAAGCGCCTGTTCCTGCCTGAAGCGGCAGATACGAATGTCCATATCCTGTGAGATCATAAGGCGACGCACTTCAGAGATGCGCCACTCCAGGTTTTCCAGAGTATCTGCAGTAACCGTGACCAGGGTGTTGCAGTAGTAGAAGTCCTCGTAGTTCGCAAGTCCTTCCTTCAGGAAGTATCCGGATCGAATGGCGCTTTCGAAATCATCGAAGTCCGTATTCGTGTCCGATGTATCCTTGAGTCGGCTGCGGTTAATTCGGATCTGCTGACCCAGCTTAGCCTGGATACGCTCTTTTGGTTCGCGGGAAAAGAAAAAGTCCACATCGATGCCTTCGCCCGCATTGACGAGAATGCTCGTCCAACCGGCGACCACTCGGGGGTTATACCCGTCAGAGGGTACGATCAGATATGCATGATAGACACCATCCATGACGACATAGGACCCACGGGTCAGGTCAATGGACTCAGGTGCCAGCACACTTTTGAGTGGTACAGGAACCGAAATGTCGGTGTCCTTCCGCGCTGCCTGCAGTTCACGGACCCGCTTCTCAACCGGCTTCACTTCGCAGGTGGCACGATTGAAAATGGTGTAGAGGACTTCCATAAGGAAGATGTTCTCATCCTCATGAGCGACAACGGCATTGTCACAGTGCAGAAAGTACTGACGCGCTGTTTGAACAGCGGTCTCCAGTGCAGATACAATCTCTGCGTATTCCGGCTTACGATTGGTGACTGCCTCATACTCAAAGATGACGAGGAAGCGTCGCGTGATGGCCTCACGGGAACCGATCGTCTGGATTAGATGGTAGTAGTCCAGTTGGAGATCACGGCACTTGGGATTATCCTCTGCCTCCATTTCACGCTCAATGGTATTGAGGTGCTTGCCGATATCGGCCTTTTTTGTCAGCACTTTGATTTGGACCTTTACAGGAGAAATCTTCATCCAACTTGCGAAGCTGGCGACGATGTTCTTCTGCTCGGAAATGTTACGGAGCAAGAAGTTGATCGGCTCCACCTCGATCACACGGAGATAGCGACCATCTGTAGTCTCGATAATGCCGTTTCGGATATCTCTGACCGGGATGAAGTCCTCTGCGTGGAGAGGCTGCTTTTTCTTTGCAACTGATGATTTGTGCTTGCTTGCTTTATGGGGTTTCTTCACAGGTTTGCGCTTTTTCCGCTTCTTGGGTTTCTCCTTGATCTTGATCCCTAACTGCTCGGGCGGCTTAGGTGCCGACATTCCCGACACAGCCTTCATTGGTTTTTCAGGTGCCTCTGGAACCGGAGTGTCTGATCGGTATAGTGTCCTGCGATGGATGAGCCAACGCACCCAGTTAACAGCGAACTCAGAAAGCGAATCACCTTCAAATCCAATCACACCAAAGATCCCAAGTGGCAGAGACACCAGGCACAAAATGATGATCCGTGTAGTAAGGGAAAAGGGCAACTTGATAATGGGGACACCTGTTAATAAGACGAGCACGCAAGCTTCAATCGCATTGCGTGCTCGAATCATGCCGCCAAATAAGCGCCCACTTGCAAGAAAGTTTGGCGGGATATAGTAAATATCCCGTTCTTCGTTCGGTTTGCTCATGTTCTGCCTCTATTCTATTGTCAGTTTCCGATGATCCAAAACGGCCCACCGGATCCAGCGCGCTTACTAGCTTCGTTGAGGATAATGGACATATCCCAACTCTTCTCGGAGCGCTTATAACTGGAAGGATCTGCGACGAGTATCTTTCCGTCAGCTGTGCAGCCGCGCAGCACAATGAAGTGGCCGCTGGAAGTGAAGTGTCCCTTTGTCATGATGGCGACCACGAGCTTTCCATCAGCTAGGGCATCAACGATGCGCTGGGGCTCTGTTGCCGTACAGCCCTCTACACTCAATCCCCAAGCCTCAGCAGCACCGGGAATTAAAGAGTGGTACGAGCCGTTTCCACTACACCAATAGCCGTTCTCATAGGCCCATTGTGCCATGTGAGGAGGATCGACAGTTTCGGATGTCAGGCTGGATACAACGATGGACATAGCGGTAGGCCCACAGGCGTAACCGCCAATGGTGTCTGTGCCGTACAGTTCGTACTTCCAACGTTCGTCCAACTGGTTGTAGTAGACCACCTGCGTCTCACCATCTGAGAAAATGACTCCGTCATAGGAAAGTCCCAAGGCAGAGAATTCGGTTTCACTCAGGCCCTGGTAAACACCATCGCCCAACAGAACGGTGAGGTTTTGCGCATACTGGCTTGCCAGTAGCTTTTGGTCGTCTGACAGGTGGAAGACCTGATCGGCAAAATAAGCCTCGCCATTGTATGAGATGGTGTAGACTCGGATGGTCTCATAAGTCGGCTCGGGAGGTTCCTCGGTTGTGGTGTCAGGTGCAACCGTTTCCGTGCTTTCTGCTTCAGGCTCAGAGGGGACTTCTCTCACCTCGTCTGTATAGGTGAACGAATAGAGTTTGTCCTTGTTTGCTGCAAGCAGGCTCTCCATATCATCCTTAGAAATGGAGGTCGCGTCAGTGTCTTTATAGGCACAGTACTGGGAAACGATTGCATTGGCGTTAAACACCACATCGGAACCGAACGGATTATTGACTTCCTTACTGTCGCAGCCGGAAGCAGCGAAATCACTGTCAATCCGTGCCAGCACATCATTGAGTCCCTCAGAGAGGATCATGCTGATGCCGCTGTTGATATCCGCCAAGTTCTGCACCAGCACCGTATCATCGGAAATCCCGTTAGGAGTATCAGTGCCATCGCCAAACAGGGATCCGAATATCACCGAGGGCAGCATGGCAATAATCAAAACCGGAAGCAAGATGACGGCTACGATGGGAATGATCCACTTCTTTGAGGATTTTGCGGCCTCAACGGCCGCCCCATGAGCGCCGCCAGTTGCGGCACCCTTTGCGATGCTGGCAATGGCTTTACCGGTTTTCGCAGCGCCAGCTACTGTAGATTCAGCAGATGACTGTTGCTGTCTGTTCTCTTCACTCATTAGACTTTATCCTTTCTCTTGGGTACGGGCGGCATTTGAGGAACAATGCGCTCCTCATACCGAATCTTATCGTCGCCATCCTTATAGGGAGTCTTCTCGACAGTCGGCTGTGCATATTGCCTGTACCAGGAAGAGCCATCTATCGTCTCTACGGTATCGTAGGGGCCGGTAGGAGCCATATACTGCTCAGTGCTATACATAGCGAACTCCCGTTCAGACTGACCATCAGGAGCAACTTCGTGTCCTGTGATGCGGCCTCCGCCAATTTCGACATTGCGGAATGTGGGAGGCGAACTGGGAACACCAGCCCCCTCGCGGACAGTGCCGGGAGATGGGGCCGTGGGGGTGGTCGAAGCTGTGTGCGTAGCAGTTGTGATCACGCCGGTCGATGTGCTTCCTTCAGAAACTGGTTTTGCTCCCACAGGAGAGGAAGCCACCGGGTTGGGGGCACTGGGCGCCGCCCACGGTTGAGTTTCGGGTGGGATAACACCGGCTGCTGATCCTCCATCGAGGGTGACAACATCTTCGCCGTTCATTGGGGCAGGCGCCGTGGGAATTGTGACCGGATCATCCGTTTGTATCTCACTCGCCGCAGCACTTGAGTAGCCAAGATAACTGGTCAATGCTTCCGATGCCTGTTCTCCGGTGATCGAACCGACAGAGGATATATCTCCCTTTGCAACAGCTCCGATCACACTAGTTGCGAACTTGCCCCCGCTTGCTAAGCTGGAGCCGAACATAGCACCACCAATGATGCTGCTAAGACCAGATCCGGTACCTGTTGCACTTGATGCTGCAGCATTACCCACAGCTCGTTTGGTGACCCCGACAAGGCCGTTTCCGCCACCGGTAAATGCTGCGCCGGCTGCCTGACCACCATTGTGTGTACCGTGCGAGGAGTGACGATTAGAAACCGTGCTTCCAAATGCACCTGCAGCAGTGGCGATACCACGGCCGGCTACCATGAGTTCTGCCAGCATACTTCCTCCTGTCCTGCCAACATTGACTCCTAGGGAAGCCATGAAGCTATCGATCTTCTGACTCACTTTGAGGAACCCAATGGCACACAGGAACCAGATGAAGATATTGCCGGCAACTTCTTCTTGACTGGACGCTGCAATGGCACTTTCCACTTCGCTCTCATCGATGGCAAAAGCAGTTGTGGACAGAGCACAGGTGAGCAGCACGAGCACAAGGATTGTAAATATGCGTTTTCGCTTCATGTCTACCTCCTCATATGGACAGCGGATTGGCAAGGAAGTTGCCAACCATGCTTGTGAACAGGCGCAGGCACCATGCATTCATGATCAAAAGGAAAAGCTGACCACCAAGCATTCGGCACCACGCGCTGAATACATTAGATGTGCTTTCTGACGCACCTGTCGCAAACGCAATGGGCGCCGTATAGATCAGAACTCCGACAAGGATATATCGTTCCGCTGCCTCAAACAGGAGCTTGATATAGTTCCAGGCAATGATGATCACAAGGATCAAAACAATAAGGCTCACGGATCCGGAGGCGAGGCATCCGACTATCACCGTGAGCACGCTACCGAAGTTGGAAAACTCAATGGGAGGTAGTGCTGTATCGACAACCCAGTCATATGGTGTGCCGGCGATTCCCAGGATGAGCACCATGATCTGATCGGCAAACAGTGCCAGAAAAATGAAGAGGATAGACTTGATAGCGAGCTTGGTAGGGTCCTCCGCACTAAGGCCCACACCAAGCCCAAAGTTTTTGAAGAGCTGCCACACGAGGTTCAAAAGGATAAAGCCAACAGCAATCGCTGCAAAGACTTCGTAGAGCGTCTCAGCGGCTGGAAAGTAACGCAAGAAAGTGCTCATGTCACAACCCAGCGCTCCAAGAACGGAGCCTGTGACCAGGTCCAGCAGGTTCATGATCTGCGTGGCAATCCACTCAACAATGCTGTCTAAGATACCCATGTAACACCTCCTGCGTCAGATCAGAAGCAGCCCAATTCGTCGTCGAAGCTGCTCTCAGGCAGGAAGTAAGCCGCTGTCAAGCACATGGCGATACCAGCGATGATACCGGATACCAAGCAGATGATGCTTTTTTTCATATCTTGTTTCTCCTTTAAGGCGTCCAAGTGCCACCGGCGAAGAAAGGCGTCACATAGGCCATGATAAAGCCAAGGCTATTCAGGATAGCCCAAGTAATGATGATCCGCTTCAACCAAGCACGGGACTCGTCAACCGTCCGTCCGGATCTGGAGAAGTTCATCAGAAGAAGCGCAACGGCAGCCGTAACAACTGCGGCAATAGTGCTGATACTGAGGATTTGCTTATACACATCCTGCATGATCGCACTTGCCTTCGTCCAAATGGTATCTGCGGCGAAAGCACGAGTGGAAAACATGCTCAGCATCGTAGGCATCACAAATGCTATATACAGTCCACGACCAACGCTTACATTTCTGAATCGCTCCTGCAGCTTCTTGACGACGGCAGGTTTGTTCTGATTCATACTGGGAAGTCCTCCTTTCAACTAGAGCCGAAAAGAAAAGCCAGGGGCTTGGGCAGTGCGACCCAAACTCCTGGCTTATGCATGAAAAATGCCCCCGGCAGAGCAGAGGGCCGTCCATCGATTAAACTTTTCGACGCTATCATCTTAGCATTTATGGAATACAGATGCAATTAAGCAGGACTTCAAATACAGTTCGGAAATAGTTCAATTTTAGTTCAGGGCAGAAATTGCTTGATGATTTCCATACAATCACGAGCCGTATAACCCCATAAAATGCGGTCTATGGCTTTGATCGCCATATTGAGGTAACTGTGATAAGTCACCATCGACATTTGGAAACCTATTCGCTCGAGCTCTGCAAGGATTGCTTCACGGTTGGCCAGCTTCCTCTCCGAGAAGTAGGTGAGATAGAGGATCTGGTACATCAACTCCCCATGATCCGGATCCAGCCTTACCGTATTCAGCGCGTTTTTGATGATCTGGAGCATATTCTTGCTCCGTATGACCGTGCGTGCGTATCCTTCAAGCTTTGAGCCGGATAAATCAACCCCAGCAAGCTCTGCATTGACCTCCAGTGTGGAAAGCCGGGTGCCATGTTCCATCTCCATCCTGACATTCATGTCAGACTCCGAGATCTGGATTGCATAGGCCACCTTGCGGTATTGCTTGAGCAAGTACCTGGTGTTGTGATACTTTTCCACCGGCTTGCGTTTCATCGGCTTGTCCTCCAGATGATCTACGCCAACCTGAAGGCCAGTCTCAATCTCAGTCTTCAACGCTTCCTTCTCAAGCGCAAAGACGGGTGTGCTGTCAGAGGTCATGATTTCATCTCCTTTCCGAGTGTGGATTCTTTGGGCGGGTCACGACTACTCTTCTCCTGTTCAGACATCTCCCAGTCTAAAGAACTGTAGAAGACTAATGGAATCTGCCGAGCAAAAAAAGAGGAGCGAACCACCAGAAACACCTGTATTTTCAAGGACTTTCTGGCTTTACCTATTGTTTTCTCTGGCGGGACGCGTGACTCGACGCTGATATCGAGTTTGCTGTCGTCTGCTTCCACCACATCAATCGCCTTAGCAATACCAATGATCTCGCCAATCCTGCTTAGTTCGAGTTCCTCACAGCCTTCACCGTAGATCATCTCACGATAGCGGCACATTGAAATGACAGAGCCGCGTGAGCTGGAAAAACTCACACGGCTGATAATTCCATATTCGCCGGCCTTCAACATGAAGCGTCCGACTCGGGACTTGGACCAGCCCCAACGACGAGCAAGGTAAGCATATGAGAGCAGCGGCATACCTCGCATATTGGAGTAATAGACAACCGGCATATACTCAGATCCTCGCACTTTGGGGTCATTCAGGATTGTGTGGAGCCACATATCCATGATGGCGTCCAATTCACTGAATACAATTCCGACTTCCTTTCGTGCAGTCTTCAGAAGCAGTCTGCCGACAGGCAGCGGGAAGAAAAAGAATCCCGATCCTTTATAGCTGTAATAGTTATACTGTAGGTGTGTGCAGTGCTCTTTCCAATCGGCAATCGTGAAGCGGAGTATTTCCTTTTCCTCATCCAAGATCTCAAAGGTAAGGAATCCATGATTCTGGAAGTACTCCATCAGCTCAAGCGCCTGAGTCTTGGAGTGGACTCGAAGGATTCTGGGCAATGCCCCGATCTTGCAGATCCACTGACCCGGTGCCTCCATATAGCGGTCGCCATTGATCACGCGTTCATTGGATCGAAAATTAGCGTAGCTGAAGAGCGCCATGAGACTGAATAGATGGACAGTTCCTTCGTTCCGGAAATCCTTGTGATCATTGAAGTGTCGGAACCACGGCTTATAAACTCTTACCTTCGGAAAGCACACCAACTGTTGTTTTTGTGTGCAGCTCATCTCATACACCTCCTTCCTGACAGAGTTGTAAATAGAGTCGATTCCAAGTCCCCTGGTCAGGGGGACACAGGCATTTCAGCCTCGGCCCATGC
>OGYD01001031.1_pt1 | contig 22458 bp, 18 predicted proteins | sample 1576441 | NCBI WGS metagenome assembly OGYD01 (sample SAMEA3541537, study PRJEB24748) | human gut metagenome | biome: human gut; feature: human-associated habitat; material: faeces | place: China | collected 2012 | reverse complement strand
AAAAACCCGCCAGAAGGCTGGCCGAAAACTGCGAAATATGAAGGTCTTGTGCATCGGATGTATCGCAGTGTCCTAAATTCGGAAGAAGGAAAACTTCACAGGGAGTTATTGGATCCGATCACCAGTCATGGAGTTTGTCCGGAGTGTAATGGGGCAAGATTGAATCAGAAGGTGTTGTCCTGCAAAATTGACGGGAAAAATATTGCTGATGTAATAAAACTTCCATTATCCGAGCTGCGTGCGTGGATTGACCAAATAGAAGATCCGCTTGCAAAAGATATTCAGGATACACTGCATACCAAACTGTCTGCACTTATAGATATCGGACTGGGATATCTGTCTCTGGACAGAGGGTTATCTACTTTATCTGGTGGAGAGATTCAGAGATGCAAGATTGCAAAATGCCTGAATTCCTCGCTTTCTGATTTGTTGTATATTCTGGATGAACCGAGTGCAGGGCTTCATAATCATGATATTGAGCGGATGCGCCGTGCACTGGAAAAATTGAGAGATGGTGGAAATACGGTTGTTCTGGTGGAGCATCACCGGAAAATGATCGAGATGGCCGATCACATTGTGGAAATGGGTCCGGAACCGGGAATGGCCGGTGGAAGAGTTTTATTTGAAGGCAGTTATAAGGAACTTTTAAAGAGTGATACGCCGACTGGAGAAGAGATGCGGCTTACTACTTCTCTAAAAGCAAAGGCAAGGGAAGCGAAAGGAATATGGCGGATGGAGCATATCCATCTTCACAATCTGAAGGACATTACCATCGAATTTCCAATAGGAAATCTGGTTGTGATCGCTGGTGTTGCCGGATCTGGAAAAAGTTCTCTGATGGAAAGCTTTTACCGCAGTATGGGAGAGGATGTGGTGTTTGTAAGCCAGCGCGCTGCAGGTGCAAGTCTCAGATCCACTCCAGCGACCTATCTGGGAGTCGCAGATGAAATCCGGAAAATATTTGCAAAGCGGTGCGGTCAGAAGGCATCTTTGTTTTCTTTTAACGGCGCAGGAAAGTGTCCGGCATGTAAGGGAAAAGGAGTGATCGTATCGGATATGGCATTTATGGATGACATCGAGACGACCTGTGATGTGTGTAAAGGACTTCGGTATTCAAAAGAAGTTTTGCAATACGAAGTAGATGGAAAGAATATTGCGGAAGTGATGGATCTGACTGTTGCACAGGCAGGGGAATTCTTCAGGGGAACAAAGATCAGCGAAGCGCTGGAGCCTCTGGAAAAAGTAGGACTTTCTTATCTGCACCTGAATCAGGCACTTTCTACTTTATCCGGCGGAGAGTTGCAGCGAATGAAGTTTGCTTCCTATCTCGGAAGTAAAGACCGTATTTTCATTCTTGATGAGCCGACAAACGGATTGCATATCAAGAATGTCCGGAGTCTGTTAAAGCTTCTGAACCAGATGGTGGATGAAGGAAATTCCATTTTTGTTATCGAACATAACATAGAATTTATCAAATCCGCTGATTATGTGGTAGAATTAGGACCAGAAGGAGGAGATGCCGGAGGAAGACTGCTGTTTGCCGGTACACCGTCTGAGATGAAAATGAGTGAAAAATCTGTTACGGCAGAATATTTATGATGATACCAGATTGCTCCATTTCCATTGCTACGCAATCCCCCTATTTATAATTATGAAAGATTTACAGAAACAGAAATATTTACCAAAAAGATAGAAGAAAAGGAGACGAACGTTATGAAACTAATGATTGCATCAGATATTCACGGATCCGCATATTATTGTCTGGAAATGCTGGATGCGATGAAAAAAGAATGTCCGGACAGACTGTTACTTCTGGGCGACATCCTGTATCATGGACCAAGAAATGATCTTCCGCTGGAATACGAACCCAAAAAGGTAATCAAAATGTTAAATGAAGTCAAAGAGAAATTATTCTGTGTACGCGGAAACTGTGACACAGAGGTAGACCAGATGGTACTGGATTTTCCGATCATGGCAGATTATGCAGTGATCCCGTGCGGCAACAGGATCATTTACGCCACCCATGGACACCATCATAACGTCATGACCCCAATCCCAATGCAGCCAGGCGATATTCTCCTACACGGTCACACCCACGTACCGGCCTGGGAACCATTCGGAAACGAGAACCTCTACTTAAATCCAGGCTCCGTTTCCATCCCAAAAGAAAACAGCGCCCACAGCTACATGATCCTGGAAGACGGTCTCGCCAAATGGAAAAACCTATACGGCGAAGTTTACCACGAACTTATGCTGTAGAAAAATCTACAATATTAAGAAAAAGTAGAACCGAAAAACTATCACAAATGAAAACATACAACACCTGAAAAAGTGAAAAACTTTTATTTTGGCGAAAATATTAAACAAAATAAAACCCCATAAATTGTCGACATTCGCCAATGTACATCCGACAATTTATGTAATAAAATGAAACTAAGAAAAGCAAAGGAGAACCTAACAATATGAGAGCTTACGAAAGATTTTTAAACTACGTTCCGGTATGGACAACCAGTGATGAGACAAGCGATACTGTCCCGTCAGCAGACAGAGAGCTGGTACTGGCAAGAATGCTTGTAGAAGAGATGAAAGGTCTTGGAATCGCAGATGCAAGAGTGGACGACAAGGGATATGTATATGGACACATCCCTGCAACTCCTGGATGCGAAGACAAGCCGTCGCTTGGTCTGGTTGCGCATATGGACACTGTGGCAGATGCATCAGGGGAAAATATAAAGCCACAGATCATTGAGAATTATGACGGGAAGGACGTTGTCCTGAAAGGTTCCGGAGATATTCTGAAAGTAGATGAGTTCCCGTACCTTGCAGAATTAAAGGGCAGAACTCTGATCACAACTGACGGAACCACACTTCTTGGGGCAGATGACAAGGCGGGAATCGCAGAGATTCTTACCGTGGCAGAAGAGATCATCAAAGAAGGACTTCCGCATGGAAAGATCTGCATCGGATTTACACCGGATGAAGAGATTGCAAGAGGAGCAAAGCATTTTGATGTGGAAGGTTTTGGTGCTGACTATGCTTACACTTTGGACGGTGATGAGGAAGGCGAGATTCAGTTCGAGAATTTCAATGCATCGACTGCATTTATCACCATTCACGGTGTCAGCGTACATACGGGATCAGCAAAAGACGTGATGGTTAATTCACAGACCATTGCAACCGAGATCCACCAGATGCTTCCGGTAAATGAAAGACCGGAGACAACCGAAGGATATGAAGGATTCTATCATCTGGTCAGCGTGCAGGGAAATGTGACAACGACTAAGATGAAATACTTTATCCGTGATTTTGATCGCAGATCTTTTGACGCAAGAGCACAGAAACTTCGTGATATCGCAGAAGAGATGAATAAAAAGTACGGCGAAGGAAAAGTGAAAGTTGAGATTGTAGAATCTTATTACAACATGCGCGAAAAGATTGAACCGTGCATGCAGCTGATCGATTACGCAAAAGCAGCGATTGAGCATGCAGGTATTACACCAATCGTGTCACCGGTCCGTGGGGGAACAGACGGTGCAAGACTCAGCTTCAAAGGACTTCCGTGTCCGAATCTTGGAACGGGCGGACATGCATTCCATGGCGTATTTGAGCATATCACGGTAGAAGGAATGGATAAAGCAGTCCTTATTGTAAAAGACATCATTAGACAGTTTGCAGAATAAAGGGGAATTTAGTAGAATTAAAGGAAATGTATTGACCGGATTCCGGCAGAATACCGTTTTGTGAAAAATCAGAAGATCGCATACTTTTTTGGAGGATGGTGTTTTTTGTGACACTGATCTGTTGTATAATGGGAATGTATAACAAAAATCCATTTACCTTTGCAATGAATGTGATCACACCGGTAGTGCTGACTGCACTTGGAATTATCATGCTGAAGCTTGCCGAGTGTGAACGTGCAAAAGAATCTGGAAAATAAAGGGGCTGAAATGCCAGGAGGAACATTATGGAGAACCAGACAATTAAAGAACTCACATCATTTATAAAGAACTCGCCGACTGCTTTCCATGCAGTAAAATCAATCCGGGATATTCTTACAAAAGAAGGATTTCAGGAGCTGAAAGAATCGGAAAAATGGAAAATAGAAAAAGGCGGAAAATATTATGTGACCCGCAACCATTCCAGCATTCTTGCATTTAAAGTCGGAAACCAACTGGATGAGTACAGCTTTCATGTAACTGCGTCCCACAGTGACTCACCGACCTTTAAGATCAAAGAGAATGCAGAGATTGAGGTGAAGAAAAAATACACGGTTCTGAATACAGAAGGCTATGGCGGAATGATCTGCTCTACCTGGTTTGACCGTCCGTTATCGGTAGCAGGGCGCGTAATTGTAAAGACGGACAGTGGAATGGAGACCAGACTGGTCAAGGTAGAAAGAGATCTTCTGATGATTCCAAGTCTTGCAATCCATATGGACCGCGCAGTCAATGAAGGCCGTGCGATCAACAAACAGGTAGACATGCTTCCGGTTTTTGCTGGATCGGCAAAAGAACCGGGTGAGATGAAAAAACTGATCGCAGAAGAGATTGGCGTAGAAGAAGAGAAGATTTATGGTATGGATCTGTTCCTGTATAACCGGATGGAGCCATCTGTATGGGGAAGAGAGAAGGAATTCTTATCCTGCCCACAGCTGGATGATCTGCAGTGTGCGTTTGCGTCGCTGAATGGTTTCCTTGCAGGAGAAAATGCAAAGAATATCAATGTTTTTGCCTGCTTTGACAATGAAGAGGTTGGATCAGGAACCAAGCAGGGAGCAGCATCGACACTGTTGTCGGATGTGCTTTGGCGGATCAACAAGGCACTGGGAAAGGATGAGGAAGATTTCTATCGTGCAGTTGCCGGAAGTTTTATGCTGAGCTGTGATAATGCACATGCAGTACACCCGAATTATCAGCAGAAGACGGATGTAAATAACTGTAACTATATGAACGAAGGAATCGTGATCAAATCTCATGCCGGTCAGAAATATACCAGTGATGCAGTAAGTATTGCGATTTTCAAGGCAATCTGTGAAAAGGCAGGTGTACCGGTGCAGTTTTTTGCCAACCGTTCGGATGCGGCAGGTGGAAGTACACTGGGAAATATTGCAATGGCGCAGGTATCCATGAATACCGTGGATATCGGACTTCCGCAGCTCGCAATGCATTCGGCTTATGAGACTTCCGGTGTAAAGGATACCGGTTATCTGATCGAGGCATCCAAAGAATTTTACAGCTGTCATATCAAGGCAGCAGGCGATGGTTTGTTTGAAATTGCATAAAGAAGTATTTGCAGAGAGTTCCGGAAGAACTCTCTGCAAGTTTTTCCGAATCTGGAAGAAGGCGTATTTCGAGGAACGATAGAAAAATAAAATTCAGAGTGCATTCTAATTTTTTTATAGACAGGAAAGAAACTGTCCTGTTATAATAATTATGGTGTCAGATCACCGAAATGGCAGAGAATGAGTAACAAGGTTGGGTAAAAGGAATGGCAGAATTAATATATCGAACACTAAGAGAAAATATTGCAGATATTATTCGGAAGAGGATCATTTACCAGGAGCTGGAGCCGGGACAGAAGATTGTGGAACAGGATCTGGCAAAGGAATTTAAGACAAGCAGGGCTCCGATTCGTGAGGCACTTAGACAGCTGGAAAATGAAGGACTTATAGAATATGTAAGAAATGCAGGATGCTCTGTAAAAGAAATTACACTGGAAGAATCATTTGAAATTTACCTTATGCGGGCGAATTACGAAACCATGGCAGTGAAGCTGATGGGAGGAAACGTTCCGGAGGATACCATTTGCCGGATGGAAGAAGTGCTGGAAAAAATGAAAAAACTGGATGAAGAGCAGTTTGACCAGGTTTTTGTCTATGATAACCAGATGCATGGACTGCTTGTAGAGATGACTGGTATGACAAGGCTCTATAAAGCATGGAAAGAGCTGAATTATGGAAATATTGTTACGGGCTTCAGCCTGAGCACGGATAAAAAGCGTGTGTTAGAAAGACAGTATCCGATTCATAAAGAACTGGTGGATGCCTGCAGGGAAAAGAACAAGGAGAAAATCTGTCACGTTCTTTCCGAACATTACATGAGAACGATCCGAAGGCTTTTGAAAGAGCAGGGATTGTCGGAAGAGGATTCCGGATTTTCATTTGATTTTCTTGTCTAGGATACAGAGAGAGGTTACAGTCTTTAGATAGTAGTAAATGGATAAATATTAATAATGAAGAGATGTGGATAGTAATATTCCACATCTTTTTTTGCTGTGTTTTGTTGAATTATAACAAAAAAAGAGTGTAAGACATGAGCTGTATTGAAAAAGTGGTGAAGTTATGCTATATTACTTATAAAGGATGACGATTGTCGACAGTCGCCAAAACAGAAAGGAAATAAAAAGTAATGGGAAAAGCACAGACTAATGAAAAACATCCAAAAGGCTTTTATGCCTGTTGTATCACATTTATGTTTGAACGCCTGGCATTTTATGGAGCAAAGCCAATCTTGCTTCTATTCCTGATCACTGCAACTTTACAGGGTGGTCTTGGTATTGAGCGAACAGATGCGGCAGTCATGGCAGCGAATCTGACAGCGTACACCTATATGGCACCGCTGATCGGAGGAATTATCTCTGACAGATGGCTGGGAGCGAGATATGCGATCTCTCTGGGATATATTATCATGGCAATCGGATATCTGGTAGGCTGGAAGGCAACAGGTCCGGGAATGGTCAATCTGATGATCATTCTTGTATCGATTGGAACCGGTCTTTTCAAAGGAAACTTAAACGCTCTGATCGGAAGACAATATCAGAACAAAGAGCTTCTGGATGCTGCATTTTCCATTCAGTATTCTTATGTAAATGTTGGGGCTTTCGTAGGTTCACTGCTTACCGGATTTTTGTATCTCCACTTATTTAAAAAAGGCGATGTGCTTGGATTCCGTCAGTGCTTCTTTGTGGCATCGATCTGGTGCATCGTTGGTCTGGCATGGTTTGTGCTGAACTGGAAAAATCTTCAGGGACAGGGTGTGAAACCATTCAAGTATCTTACGGATGAGAATGGAAATGTGATCGGGTCTAACGAAAAGAAAGAAGATGGGAAGAACGACAAGCAGCCGCTTACAAAATTGGAAAGAAACCGTATGATAGCGATCATTCTTGTATCGGCACTCTCTGTTATCTTCTGGCTGTTCTACTATCAGCAGGATCTTGCGCTTGTCATTTATATGACCGATTATGTGAAGATGAGTATTGGCTCTTTTGACATTCCGCCGTCATGGGTTACTACTACATGGAACGGACTTTTGTGTGTCGTTCTTGGTGGTGTGATGGCAGCCATCTGGAAGAAACTTGCCGAGCGTCCGCAGGGCGATATGAATATGTTTAAGAAAGTAGCACTTGGCTTCCTTTTTGTAGGACTTGCGTTTGGAGTAATGGTTGTTTGTGAACTGGTTCGCGGAGTTGGCGCAGATGCTTCTGTAAAAGCAAGCGTTTTCTGGCCATTCCTGTTTGTAACGGTTATTACAATCGGAGAGATGTGTTTCTCACCGCTGCGTAATGCATTTGTAAGTAAGTATGCGCCGAAGAAATATCTCTCACTTTTGATGGGGGTTATCGCAATTTCTACATTTGGCGCAAACAAGTTAAGCCCGTTTGTACAGGCATTTATTGAAAAATTTGATGTGTTCCCTGTATTTGTTGGAATCACAGTCATTATGTTAGTATTTACAGCACTTATCTTCTTGGCTAACAAGAAGCTGAACAGCCTTGTTGAAGGGAAAGAAGAAGCTTAAATGATTCTGCCAAAAAGAGAAAAAAGAAGTCCGGTGATCGAAGGAAAGATCACCGGATTTTCTTTTAACCGAGCATTTCGATAAATGCCCCGAGTCTTGTATTGATCTGTGCCTGGTCACCAGAAGAATAGTCTGTATTGATTGCAATATACGGAAGTCCTTTTTCTTTGGTGACAAAGGTGCGGATCGCATCGGACTCAATGGCAAAGGTATGACATGCCTGCAGAAGGACCTCAACGACACCATCTACCTGATATTCATCAATCTGGGCATCAAGCGCCTCGAGACGTCCCGGGTTCGGACTCATGACCGAACAGTTTACACGAAGATATTTTTCGGCGATTGCAGTGATTGGATCCTTTGTCTCATCAATCGGATCTTTTTTCTCACGTGGACCGCAACAGTTCTCAAAGCCGACAACATCTGCTCCGAGTTCTTCAATCTGGCGTACAATTTTGTCGATCACGCCGGTGGTCGGACATCCGGTAATGAGAACTCTCGGACGGGATGGTTTGCCTTTATATTCTTTTTCATAAAGCTCTTTAAGCTCAGCGGTACGGTGTTCCAGGTATTTGATTTTTTCTTCCAGATCAACCGTGAATTCGTTCGAGGAAATAACCGTGTTGATCTCATAACCGGTAATCGGAGTCGGTTTTAAGCGTCCAATCTCAAAGAAGTCAAGGACGGCCTTGCGTTCCCGGTTGCGAAGATGGATTGCTTTGCGGATCTGCTCATCTGTGATCCTTATGTGATAGAAATCCTCCAGATCTTCTTTGACGCTGATTACCTCCTGTTTCCAGAATTCCAGCGCACCGCGGCCTGTTTTTCCTGGCGGAAGCTGCATAATATGGCAGTGCTTAAGCTCAGACATCAGTTCATACATTTTCTTTTTTCCATCACAGGTTGTCTCTGCGAGTACCATGTCTGAAAAATAGAAGAATGGACAGCGGTCAGCGAGGGCGGCACCGTAGCTTGCCTTGATCAGAGGACAAAGGTTCTGTGGCAGTCTGGTCTCTGCGATCGGGATATTGTCATCTCCGATCCCGCAAAGTACAACTGCAGCTGCGTCTGCAGCTTCAATCAGTTCCCATGGGGTGTAGGTACAGAAAACTCCGACAATTCTGCGCCCGGACTCCTTCAGCTCTTTCATTTTCAGAAAAGCATTCTTTCTTGCTTCCGGATAGGTTTCAAAATCTTCCGGTAATTTTAAATTGGTCATTTTCAGATCTCCTTTTTATAAATGATAGTTTTATCATAAGTGTTTTTAAACGAGATGTATAATTGATATTTTTTATAAAGAAGGAAATTTAAAGATGTTTTCAATGGAAATTCTTAAGAATTCATGATGCCAGGAGGATAGCATTGTGATTGGATTCAAAATAAGGTATATTGAAAACAGGAACGTAAAGTAGAGCGAAAAGAAAAGGAGAACATTTATGGGGGCATTGATTCATATAGAAAATATGAAGAAAATCTACAATCCGGGTGAGAATGAAGTCCGTGCACTTGACGGGATCGATCTGGATATCGAAAAAGGAGACCTGGTTGCGATTGTGGGACATTCAGGCTCGGGAAAATCAACGCTGATGAATATGCTCGGTTGTCTGGATACACCGACTTCCGGCAAGTATGTTCTGGACGGGCAGGATGTGGCGAGTATGACAGATAATCAGCTTGCAGATGTGCGGAATAAAGAGATCGATTTCATTTTCCAGGGATTCAACCTGATCAGTAATCTGGATGCAGTTGGAAACGTAGAGCTTCCGCTGGTATACCGCGGGGTGTCAAAAAATGAGAGGAAGCAACTTGCGATGGAAGCCCTGAAAAGTGTCGGTCTGGAAGACCGGATGAAGCATAAGCCGAATGAAATGTCCGGAGGACAGCAGCAGAGAGTTGCGGTGGCAAGAGCGGTTGCCGCAAAACCGCCGATCATTCTTGCCGATGAGCCGACCGGCAATCTGGATACGAAATCAACACAGGAGATCATGGAAATCCTGAAAGAACTGCACAGGTCAGGCAGAACGGTTATTATCATCACACATGATGAAGAGATTGCCAGTCAGGCACACCGGGTGATCCGGATACTGGATGGCAGGATTGAAGAAGATTATTGTAACAGGTAATGCACAAAGTTAAAGTTCGTTTTGGATTTCAACTAATCTTTTAAAATGCAACATTTTCGTTTACCTTTCCAGGTAAATGCGGTAAAATAAAAGAAAAAGGGATCTGGCATCAAAAGCCAGATAAGACAGGAGGGTTTTTGTATGAAGATGATTATGGCGATCCTGCATAAGGATGATGAACTGGAGACGATAGAGGAACTGAATATTGCCGGATACATGGTAACAAAGCTGGCTACAACCGGTGGATTTCTGAAGAAAAAGAGCACCACGATCATGGTTGTAGTGGATGATGAGAAGGTAGCAGAGGCACTGAAGATCATCAAGAAGAATTCTGGCGAAAGAAAGACGATCACTTATGCAAACCCGGCATTGATCTCAGGACAGAGCAGCATGAGCGCAGCACCGTCCGTTCCGATCAATGTGCAGGTAGGCGGAAGTACGATTTTTGTACTGAACGTGGAGCAGATGGAGAAATACTAAAGTTTATGGAAATTGTAATCTTGAGTTTTACAGATGCAGGCTGTCAGATGGCCTGTAAAGTCAGAGAGAATTTCATACAAAGCGGATACCGTGTCAAAGTGTATACTTTGACACGGTTTTGCAGATTATACGGATTTCATGCTTTTCCGGAAGATAAGAAAAGCTGGATAGGCAGCCTCTGGGGAGAGAAGGCTTTGTTTTTTATCGGGGCGGCAGGAATCGCAGTGCGGATGATCGCCCCTCACGTGAAGGACAAATTTACCGATTCGCCGGTTCTGGTGATGGATGAAAAAGGAAGCTATGTGATTCCGCTCCTGTCGGGACATGTGGGCGGAGCTGTAGAGCTTGCAAAGGAAATCGCGGAGAAAATAGATGCGCAGGCAGTATTTACTACAGCAACGGATGTGGAACAAAAGTTTGCGGTAGATGTATTTGCAAAAAGCAATGGTCTGGTACTGACAGACCGGAAAAAGGCAAAGGAGATCTCAGCTGTGGTTCTGGATGGGAAAAAGATTGGATTTTACAGTGTATTTCCAGTAGAAGGAAAGCTTCCGGAAGAATTAAAGCTATGTGAAACAGAAGAGCTTCTTAGAAACTATCCATATGGAATCCGGATTGCAGAAAGAAGTGGCGAAAGGCGGGAAGAAGAAACGATTCTGGATCTTTTGCCGAAGAACCTGGTGCTGGGAATCGGATGTCGCAAAGGGATTTCCGAAGAAGAGATCCAAAGTGCGGTCAATGAGGTCAAAAAGATCCTTGGATTTACAGAAAAGGAAGTCAGTGAGATCGACAGTATTGATTTGAAAAAAGAAGAAGCGGGATTACTTTCTTATGCGGCAAAGTGGAAGCTTCCATTTTACACGTTTTCGGCAGAAGAGTTGGGAAAGGTTAAATGTGTCAGCTCCCATTCGGAGTTTGTCCGGAAGGTCACAGGTGTGGACAATGTCTGTGAGCGGGCGGCGATCCTTGCAGCCGGAGAGGATGGCAGGCTTCTGATGCCGAAGCAGTGCATGAACCGGGTGACAATAGCAGTGGCAGAAAAGAAGGTAAGGATCAGAATATGAAGCGGATTTTAATATTTTCAGGGACAACAGAGGGAAGGCGGATTACGGAATTTCTGGATGGAAGAAATGTAAAAGTTTATGTCAGTGCCGCAACCGAATATGGAAAAGAATGTACCGGAGAGCATGAGAATGCGGAAGTCTTTTTTGGACGTATGGATCAGAAGCAGATGGCAGAGATGATAAAGGAAAAGCAGATCGATCTGGTGATCGATGCAACTCATCCATTCGCACAGATCGTGACTGGGGAGATAAGGAGGGCCTGCGAAATCTCCGGTGTGCAGTATCTGCGTTGCCTGCGGGAGAAGATGGAAGCAGTGCCGGATGAAGCGGATAGGGTGATCTGGGCGCAGTCGGTTGAAGATGCGGTGGAATATCTGCAAAATACAGAAGGAAAGATCCTGATTACCACCGGAAGCAAGGAACTGATAAAATATACAAAGCTTACGGAGTATAAAGAGCGCTGCTTTGCGAGAGTCCTCTCTACGGAGCAGGCGGTTATGGAGTCGGTCGCGCTTGGTTTTGAAGGAAAGCATCTCATTGCAATGCAGGGACCATTTTCAAAGGAGATGAACGTGGCTACGATCCATCAGACAGGCGCGAAATACTTTGTGACCAAAGAATCGGGAAAAGCCGGAGGCTTTGGAGAAAAGGTACAGGCAGCAAAGGAAACAGGGGCAGTTCTTGTTGCGGTAGGAAGACCAAAAGAAACAGGGAGAACATTTTCAGAAGTCTGTAAATGGCTGGAAAAGAATCTGTAATAAAAGTTCAGAAAATAGTTGTGGGGAGATAAAGTCAGAGATCAGAAAGGCAGATGGGGAAGATGAATCTGACAGATTTGCATTATGTAGTTGAAATCGATAAGAGTGGGTCAATCTCAAAGGCGGCGAAGGAACTTTATGTGGCGCAGCCAAATCTTAGTAAAGCGATCAAGCATCTGGAGCGGGAATTTGGAATTTCTATCTTTGAGCGGTCGTCAAAGGGAGTTAAGGCGACCAGAGAAGGACAGAAATTTCTGGAGTATGCCAAAAGGATCATTTACGAAATAGAGGAAATGAAAAGGGACTGCAGTGATCTGGGGAAAGAAAATCTCTCATTTAAGATTACTGTTCCGAGGGCAAGTTACATTTCCAGTGCATTTGCAGAGTTTATCGGAATGCAGAGCAAGGAAACGGCGATCAAAGCAGAATTTCAGGAAAGCAGTTCTATGCATGCCATTGAAAATGTGTTGCAGAACGGGTATTCCATGGGAATCATCCGGTATCTGTGCGAGAATGAACCTTATTTTCAGTCGCTTCTTGATCTGAAAGGACTGGATGCAGAACTTCTGGCAGAGCTTCCGTATATGATCTTAACTTCTGCGGATGGAGATCTTGCAAAGAGGGAGTTAAAGACAAGAGAAGAACTGGAAGATGGTGTGGAAATCCTGCATGGGGACTGGAAACTTCCGACCGGAGAATACACCGAGCTGAGTGAGAATGGAGAGTCGCTTCATCCACATAATAAAATTTATATTTTTGAAAGGGGAAGCCAGTTTGATATTTTGCGGGAAGTAAAAAACAGTTATATGTGGGTATCGCCAGTACCGGAAAAATTAAGGAAAAACTACAATCTGGTGCAGAAGCATGCCGGATTTTCCAGACAGATGATCCGGGATGTGCTGATCTACAAAAAGGGTTATCAGAAAAAATTGTACGAAAGAGAATTTATTGGGCATTTAAAAGAAACAATCCGTGAAATGATGTAAATGAGAGCAGAATGATATATCGGACCAAGATATATCCATTCTGCTCTTTTTGTGTATTTGATGAGCTGGGTACACATTTATCCGTCTATTCATAAATACTGATACTTTTGATTCTTGTATTATTATATATTGGAAAATATATAGCTATCATATATGAAACGTATAAACGAAAACTATAGATATATGTTATAATGTCATAAAAATAATAGAATAATAAGAAGGAAATGTACAATATGACGAAGGAGGAAATGGAATGTTAGATGCATCTTATTATCAGAAAACGGATGAGATCATTGCCATGCATACAAGGGAGGAACGCTCATTGATACCGATCATTCAGGATATTCAGGAGGAATACCGTTATCTTCCACCGGAACTGCTTACCTATGTAGCAAAACAGATCGGTATTACAGAGGCAAAAGCGTACAGTGTGGCAAGCTTTTATGAGAATTTTTCATTTGAACCGAAAGGAAAGTATGTGATCAAGGTCTGTGACGGAACAGCCTGTCATGTGCGTAAATCCATTCCGATCCTGGAAGCGCTGTATAAAGAGCTGGGGTTAAATGAGCACAAGCATACATCAGACGATATGCTTTTTACAGTAGAGACTGTATCCTGTCTTGGAGCCTGTGGACTTGCACCTGCGATCACAGTTAATGATGAAGTACATCCGAAGATGTCACCGGAGAAGGTAATCAAACTTCTTGAAGAACTGAGAGGTGAAGAAAATGAAAATTGAAAACAGAACGGAACTGAAGGAATATCGTATTGAATGTCAGAAAAAACAATCGGCTGACTGCAGAGTACTGGTTTGCGGGGGAACCGGATGTCTGGCAAGTGGATCAGGCAAGATTTATGAAAAGTTAAAAGAACTGACAAAAGATCATACAGGGGTAGAAGTAAAGATCGGGGAAGAAATCGCACATACAAAGGTTATGAAGAGTGGATGTCATGGCTTCTGCGAGATGGGACCTCTGGTAAGAATTGAGCCATATAATTATTTATATATTAAAGTAAAACTGGAAGACTGCGAAGAGATTTATAACGAAACAATCCTGGGCGGCAGACCGGTAGAGCGACTTCTCTACAAGATGGATGGAGTGACCTATCCGTCACAGGAAGAGATTCCGTTCTACGCAAAGCAGACCAGACTGGTACTGAAGAATTGCGGACATATCGACGCAGAGCATATTGGGGGTGCACTTGCAGTCGGTGCTTATGCCGGAATCGAAAAGGCACTCTTTGAGATGACACCGGAAGCAGTGATCCAGACAATCTATGATTCGAATCTGCGTGGACGTGGAGGTGCCGGATTCCGCACCGGCAGAAAGTGGCAGCAGGTTGCTTCCCAGAAAGAAAAGATCCGCTATGTGGTCTGCAATGGTGATGAAGGTGATCCGGGTGCATTTATGGATCGAAGTATCATGGAAGGTGATCCGCACCGTATGATCGAGGGCATGATGATCGCAGCATATGCAGTACAGGCACAGGAAGGCTATATCTATGTACGTGCAGAATATCCGCTTGCGATTGAAAGACTGAAGACAGCGATCAGCCAGGCAGAGGCAATCGGACTTTTAGGAGACAACATTCTTGGAACCAATTTCAGTTTCCATTTACATATCAACCGTGGTGCAGGTGCATTCGTCTGTGGAGAAGGCAGCGCACTGACGGCATCCATTGAAGGAAAACGTGGAATGCCGAGAGTAAAACCGCCACGTACAGTAGAGCAGGGATTATGGGCAAGACCAACTGTTCTTAATAACGTAGAAACCTATGCCAATGTTCCGATGATCGTAACAAATGGTGCAGACTGGTTCAAAGGAATCGGTACACCAGAGAGTCCCGGAACGAAAGCATTTGCACTGACCGGTAATGTAAGAAATACAGGACTGATCGAAGTACCAATGGGAATTACATTGCGCGAAGTTATTTATGACATCGGCGGTGGAATCCAGAATGACAAGAAATTCAAAGCAGTACAGATCGGTGGTCCGTCCGGTGGATGTCTGACCGAGGATCAGCTGGACAGTAAGATGGACTTTGATTCACTGGCGAAGATCGGGGCAATGATCGGTTCGGGCGGTCTGGTTATCATGGACGAGGATACCTGTATGGTAGAGGTTGCCAGATTCTTCATGAGTTTTACACAGAGAGAAAGCTGTGGAAAATGTGTTCCTTGCCGTGAAGGTACAAAGAGAATGCTTGAAATCCTGGAGCGTATTGTAGCAGGAAACGGAAAACCGTCCGATATGGACGAGCTTCGTGAACTGGCAGATATGATTGAGAGTACGGCGCTTTGCGGACTTGGAAAGAGCGCACCGAAACCGGTTATCAGTACCATGAATGCATTTGAAGAGGAATATCTGGAACATATCAACGAGAAACGCTGTCGGACAGGTGTCTGTTCAAATCTGCGTAAATTCCAGATCGATCCGGAGATATGCAAGGGCTGCTCGAAGTGTGCAAGAAACTGTCCGGCAGGTGCAATTGAAGGCGTGCTGAAATCTCCTTATCATATCAATCAGGAGAAATGTATCAAGTGCGGAGCCTGCATGGAACAGTGTCCGTTTAAAGCAATTCATATCGAGAAATAGGAGGAATGAGTCATGGGATATATGACAATAGATGGAAGGAAGGTAGAGTTTACAGATGAGCCGAATGTACTTTCTGTCATCCGTAATGCAGATATAGATATACCGACACTCTGCTACCATTCAGAACTGTCTGTGTATGGAGCCTGTCGTTTGTGTACCGTAGAAGATGAGAGAGGAAAGACGTTTGCATCCTGTTCAGAACCGCCAAGAGATGGGATGGTCATTTACACGAATACTCCGCGTCTTATGAAATATCGTAAGATGATTCTGGAGCTTTTACTTGCTGCACATTGCAGAGACTGTACAACCTGTATCAAGAGTGGAGAATGTCAGCTTCAGGCGCTGGCACACCGTATGGGCGTCACAACCGTCCGATTTGAAAATACAAAAGAACAGTATCCACTGGATTTCAGTTCACCGTCAATCGTGCGTGACCCGAATAAATGTATTCTCTGTGGTGACTGTGTCCGTATGTGCGACAATGTACAGTCTGTTAATGCGATTGATTTTGCATACCGGGGAACAAAGGCTCTGGTAACACCGGCATTTAACAAAAAGATTGCAGAGACAGACTGCGTAAACTGTGGACAGTGCAGGGTTGTCTGTCCTACAGGTGCGATCAGTATCAATACCAATATCGAAGTGATCTGGGATCTTCTTGCAGATAAGAATACAAAGGTGATCGCACAGATCGCACCGGCAGTCCGGGTCGCAGTCGGCGCCGCCATCGCGCTGGTGACGGCGATTACCAACCGCGCGCCTTCTTTATAAGTCTGTCGATATTATCGTTGGCCTTCCAAGAGGGGAAAATGTGATGGGAAAACTCGTCAATGTGTTGCACCGCCTTGGATTTGATGAAGTTTATGATACTTCTTATGGTGCAGACCTTACGGTGATCGAGGAATCTGAAGAGCTTCTTGAACGACTTGCATCCGGAGAAAATCTCCCATTATTTACATCCTGCTGTCCGGCATGGGTAAAATTCTGTGAGAACCGTTATCCGGATCTGGCAAAAAATCTGTCAACCTGCCGTTCACCGCAGCAGATGTTTGGTGCTGTGATCCGTGAATACTATAAGGATCCGGAAAAGAATGGTGGAAAGAGAATCGTTTCTGTATCGATCATGCCGTGTACTGCAAAGAAAGAAGAGATTTTAAGACCGGAATCTTCCACGAATGGAAAACAGGATATTGATTATGTACTGACTACAACAGAGCTGATTACAATGATCCGGAAATCCGGTATCCGCTTTGAAAATCTGGAGATCGAAGCATCCGATATGCCGTTTGGTATCGGATCTGGTGCAGGTGTGATCTTCGGAGTAACCGGTGGTGTGACAGAAGCCGTACTCAGGCGCCTTCGTGAAGGACATAACCGTGTGGAAATGGATAAGATCAAATTCAGTGGAGTTCGTGGAGAAGAAGGACTGAAAGAAGTAGAGTTTGATTACAACGGACGTACTATCCATGCAGCTGTTGTCAGTGGACTTGGAAATGCAGATGCGCTGATGAAGAAGATCCAGAAGGGCGAGGTACATTACGACTTTGTTGAGGTTATGGCATGCAGGCGCGGATGTATCATGGGTGGCGGACAGCCAGTCCCGGCAGGTCCGAGAAGCAGGATAGCCAGAAGCAAAGGTCTGTATGATACCGATATCAATACGCAGATTAAGAAGTCGAATGAGAATCCGCTGATCCTGTCATTATATGATGAACTTCTGAAAGGAAAGACCCACGAATTACTTCATCGTAATTTTGAGGCAGCGAAAAAATAAAATTGTACGAAAAAGAGTATAAGACAATGCAGTCGTCGATCTGGCGGCTGCATTGTCTTATTTCAGAGTATTTCCATACATTCACTGGCACTTTTTTCTCATTTCGATCCCCTTCGCTTTCTATATATAAATGAAGTAGGTCATGAAATTATGATAAACATATAGGCATTAAGGTGCCGATTTTGAAACAAAAACTTCCGGGATTTTTAATGGAGAGTTTGGAAAAAATAGGGAAATAAACCAGGAAAGATGACTCTTGTCAAGAAGAAACATATCTGTTATAGTGAGTAAGAATAAATAAAGAAACTTTTTCAGTGCTAGGCAGAAGAATTCCTGGTCGGCTTAAAAGGGAATCAGGTGAAAGTCCTGAGCGATCCGGTCACTGTAAATGAGGAGCAAAGCGGCGGCAAGCCATTGCATAAAAATGTGAGAAGGTGCAGCTTTGTTAGGATCCATAAGCCAGGAGACCTGCTGAAAGAGAGTAAATTGCTTCCGATGAAAGCGCGTTTACATACACAAAGAAATGATATCTTGCTTCATACTGAGTATGAAAGCAAGATTTTTGTGCTGCCATATATACGGAAAAGAGTTCCGGTGGCAGAGGATGTAGGTGAAGTCTGCTTTCAGGAAAAAGGAAGCAGATTTTTTTTGCATACGATGAGCCAAGTGCAGATTTGTGCTTGCACAAGGATCTGAATTTGGCGAATGCACATCATCGAGCTGTCAAGCGACAAAAGATCAGGACATCAGGAGGAAGAGTTGGATTATGAAGAGGAATTCAAAACAGTTTCTTGCACTTTTCATGGCAGTTGCAATGTCGGTTACACCGGTTTCTTATGCTTACGCTGAGGACAGTGCAGTGGCAGGAGTAGAAAATACAGAATCAGGTCAGCAGACCGTAGAAGTAACAGACGGAAAAATCGGTGCGGCAGACGTAGCAGGTCAGCCGGCTGAAGAAGTGACTGGACAGGAAGAAGAAACGACTGCCGGACAGGGAACGGACGAGAATCAGAAGAGTCAGGAAGAGCCGAAAGCAGAAGAAAATGCGGCAACAGGGAATGTAACTGAGGCAGAGAAAAAAGAAGCGGGCGAAGACGGAAAGAGCGAAGAGAAGGCTGCAGAGGAGCAGAAGGTTAAGTCGGAAGAAACGGCGGAAAATGCCGGGGAAGTGAAGACGCAGGAAGCGAAAAATGTTACCAGTGATTTTGCAATGTTTAAGGTTGGATCGTCTTCTGTTGTAAAAGAAAATGATCACCTGAAAGTTTCGATAGAAACAGAGAGTAAAACTTACAATAAAATTTATATTGGAAGTAAAGCTGATACAGTTGAACGGAAAGAAGAAAAGGCGATAGTTGGAACAGGAACAGGCAACGGGTATTTATTTTCATTTGAACTTCCACTGTCAGCAGATGGAACGGATGTTGCCTTTGTACCGCATAGCCAAAAGAAAGGTTGGGTGAGTAAGAAAGAAGACGGAGATTACACGCTTCATATTTCATCGTCAGCAGAAAATAAAAAAGACGACACAGAAAATCCTGAACAGGGGGGCAATTTAGGAGAGAGCAAACCGGGAACCGAAAGTGGCGAGAATCAGAAACCGGGAAATGAGGACAAGAACGTACTGGATACTGGAAAGTATGTAGTAGATGTTGATGCAGCTTCAGCTAGTGGAATGTTTCGTGTAGTAAATTGCGTGCTGACATCTGTTGGTGGCAAGATGCAGGCAGATATTACACTTAGTGGAACGGGATACGATAAGTTATATATGGGAAGTAAGGAAGCTGCGGCAAGTGCTTCGGAAGATCAACTGATTGGGTATTCTGTAAATGCAGAAGGAAAACATGTATTTACAGTGCCAGTAGAAAGTATGGATACCGGAGTCCAGATTGCAGCACATGGATTCAATAGTGGTAACTGGTATGATCGTACATTAATATTCAAGACAGAAGGAATGACCAAATATGTTCAGGTAAGTGATGGCTCTTATAAAGCAAACGTAACTTCAAGTTCATCCATGTTTAAAGTTACGGATTGCATCTTAACATCAAAAAATGGGGAGATGACTGCAAAAATTACACTCAGTGGTACAGGATATGATTATCTGTATGTAGGAACAAGTGCAGAAGCAGCACTTGCAGATAAGTCCAAGTGGATTCCTTATGTTGTGGACAAAAATGGTATGTATACCTATACGATTCCGGTTTCTTTATTAGACACAGGAATTTCAGTGGCAGCATTTTCTCATAAAAAGCAAGTATGGTATGACCGTACCTTGACATTCGCCTCAGCAGGCATGAAGAACCTGAACAATAGCAATTCCACAAATGGAAATAATGGAAATAATGGCAACAAAAATGGACGCCATAATGGCGTCCATAATAATGGCGATCATAGAGCGAGAGCTTGCGGCGCAAGAGGATACGGCGTCTGCCTTGGCAGCCGCTGCGACAGTATGATCGAACATCTTCCTCATCCTGTCCACACCCCTCTCGTAAGATGTGGTTACAGTACCACTCATGAAGCGCTTTGTCAATCCGGTTTTGATAGATCGACCTATCTTTCGTAGCATTTCCAAAAATTTGCGAAATCCCGGCAAATTGGAATTGTAAATTTTGCCATAAAAAGCCGATCCCGGATCAGTTCTGCGGAAGGGCCGCAGACTTATACAGCACCCAAAACGGTGCCCTCTGCCGGAGATTCTTCTCCGACAGGGAACGCCGTTTCCGCTTTTCTGCTCCGGAGATCCATTCAGGAAATCCCGCCGCTTTTCCGGGAACGGCCCTCAGTCCTCCACCTCCGCAAGCACATTGGAACCTTTTGATGATCGGCCGCACATTTTCTGTTCGTAGCTGTCGCTTTGTGTCAAACTTTATATTTTATCAGTTATAACTTATAAACTCGCAATTTCTCAATTGAATTTCAACCGTAAGTGTGCTATACTATAGTCAGCCACGGAAAGGAGGCTAAGACTTATGATCAAACGCGAACTGTATATGAGCCGTATCCGTCCTTTTATCGGAACAGAGCTGATTAAAGTCATGACCGGTATTCGCCGCTGCGGGAAGTCGGTCATGTTGGAGCTGATCAAGCAGGAACTCACGGAGTCCGGTGTCAGCCCGACGCAGTTTGTCTCCATAAATTTTGAAGATATGAGCTATTCCCACCTGCAAACCGCACAGGCGCTGCATGATGAGATCACCAAACGCGCCAAGGAGATCGGTGGCAAGGTCTACCTCTTTTTCGATGAGATCCAGGAGGTCAAGGACTGGGAGAAGTGCATCAACTCTCTCCGTGTTTCGCTGGATTGCGACATCTACATCACCGGCTCCAATGCAAAGCTGCTGTCCGGTGAGCTTGCGACCTATTTGGGCGGACGGTATGTGGAGTTTGTGATCTATCCGTTTTCTTTTGGGGAGTTCATGGAGTTGTATCGCACGATCACACCCGATGCGTCCATCCAGCAGAGTTTCCAAACGTATCTGCTTGCCGGAGGGATGCCCTACCTCGCAAACCTCCGCTATGCGGATGCGCCGTCCAAGCAATATCTTCACGATCTGTTCAACTCTGTCCAGCTCAAGGACATCGTGAAGCGGAATAAAATCCGGGATGTAGATTTGCTGGAACGGATCATTGCCTATGTGATCGCCAATGTGGGAACGACCTTCTCGGCGACCTCGCTTGCGAAGTTCCTGAAAAACGAGCAGCGCACCGTTGCCCCGGAAACGATCCTGAACTATATCAAATACTGCTGCGAGGCGTACCTTTTCTATCAGGTGAAGCGGGAGGACTTGCAGGGCAAACAGATCCTTGCCTCCAATGAGAAGTACTATATTGCCGATCACGGCATCCGCGAGGCGGTCTTTGGCGGCAATATGCGGGACATCAATCTCATTTTGGAAAATATCGTGTATCTGGAACTGCTGCGCCGGGGCTATGAAGTAACTGTCGGCAGAACGGGCGATAAGGAAATTGATTTTGTATGCGACAAGCGCGGCGAAAAGCTGTATGTTCAGGTCACTTATCTACTGGCTTCGGGGGAAACGGTCAACCGTGAGTTTGGTGCGTATGATAACATCCGTGACAACTTCCCGAAGTATGTCGTTTCCCTCGATGAGTTTGACATGAGCCGAAACGGTATCAAGCACCGAAATATCCGCGATTTCCTCTTGGCTGAGGAATGGAACTGATATCAGTACCCGCCGCAGTTTTTCACTGCGGCGGGTATTTTCATGCGGCACATCAGAAAAAGCCACCTTGCGCTTCCGCTTTTCTGTACCAGAGATCCGTTCAGGAAACTCGTCGCTTTTCCAGGAGCGGCCCTCAGTCCTCCACCACCAGGCGGCCCTCCACCTCCCGGCTGAGGTGCTGGTTCACCTCAAAAAGCGTTTTTCCGATATTCGGCGCGAAGTTGAGAAGACCTACTACAACGTTGCGCTGAACGTCAATGCTCTCGCGAACGCAAAGCTCGGTCTTGAATATCTCTCGGGTCTCGGCTTTGACCTGTCCGGTCTTATTGCCGAGCAGGAGCAGCCTGTTGAGAAAGCGCTCGCAGTTCCCATCAACACCAGTTTTTTGCTGATTATGCCGAAGGAGGTACACAATGAATCTGAAACAGTTTGACAAGATCGTGACTGACCAGCTCTCCCGCAGCGAGCTCGTTCTCATGGGTAAGGGTACCGAATACGCCGAAGAGGCGACCGACGAAACCGAGGTCGACCGCCTGGCGCATTTCAAGAAGGCGGCGGCTTTGCAGGACATGACGACCGCGCAGGCCGCTTTTGGGATGCTGAGCAAGCACCTTGTTTCCGTTGCCGATATGGTCGGCTCTCGTCAGTCCTATCCGCTCACGCAGTGGAATGAGAAGATCACCGACAGTA
>OGYD01001016.1_pt1 | contig 22642 bp, 13 predicted proteins | sample 1576441 | NCBI WGS metagenome assembly OGYD01 (sample SAMEA3541537, study PRJEB24748) | human gut metagenome | biome: human gut; feature: human-associated habitat; material: faeces | place: China | collected 2012 | reverse complement strand
GGCTCGTCAAGAACAAGTTCCGCCGCTGGGCACAGCGCTGCACCTGCCCGCCGGAGCAGCCTATCTGCACCTGCGGAGGTGTGGCCAAGGCCAAGCTGATTACCCGCAAGCCCATTGAGGCTGACGCCGCGGAGCTGGAGACCAACCGTCGCAGCCGCAGCGCCAAATTGAGAGTGTTGGAGAAAGCATAAGAGGCATTATTCATGACAACTGTTTTGCTGCACGAGGGCTCGGCAGCACCGAAACTGGAGCCCCCGCCGCGTCCGCAGGTGCGTGCGGTGCGCGGCGGCAACCACGGCCTGAACCGCGTCCGCCATGTGATGCGGACTGCCGTGATCGTGCTGATCCTTGCCGTGTCTGGCGGGCTGGCAATCAGCAGCCTGATGAGCGGTGCAACGCTGATGGAACTGAACGCACAGGTCGATGAGGTCAGCGCCCAGCTGGCCGAGGCCCAGAGCGAATACGACTACCTGAACACCCGGATGAACGACATCACGAGCCGCGCCAGTCTGCAGCAGGTGGCCGAGGGTGAGCTGGGACTGGTCAAGGCCGATCCCAGCCAGATCACCTACGTCCAGCTGGAGGACCAGAGCATCATTGAGCGGAACACCGGTGCCGCGGGCCGCCTGTTGGATGAGGTGCGCACGGCAGCGCTGAGCCTGCTGGACAGCCTGAACCCGTAAAACAACCAAAAATATGCAGCTACGAGCCTTTTTGCTGCACGGCCTTGCTGCCGTCGGCAAAAAGGCTTTTGAAATAACAAGGTGTATCCATGACAGAGCAACGACCCAACCATTCCCCCCGGCATCGTCCCCGGGCAAGCAAGGGCATAAAATACTGGACGCTGTTTTGCATGATAGCATTTATCCTCGCCTGCTACGGCGTGCTGGTCTACCAGCTGTATGTGTGGCAGGTGCGTGATGCCGAGAGCTACCGCGCAGAGGCTGTGACCCAGCAGCTGAAGGACACAACGCTGCCCGCTGTGCGCGGCTCGATCTACAGCGCCAACGGCAAGCTGCTGGCCAAGAGCAGCACGGTATGGAACATCGTGGCCGACCCGTCCTCCGTTTTAAAGAGCGGGGCGACGGAGGACCAGATCCGCACAGCGGCAGAGCACATTGCCGAGCTGCTGGACGACGGCACAACGGCGGATACTGTGTACAAGGCGCTGACGGCGTCCAACAAGGATACCGGTGAGCCGTACCAGTACCGTGTGGTGAAAAAGGGTGTCGAAAAGCCCGTGGCGGATGCCATCCTGGCCTATGCAGACAGCTACCGCCTCAAGGACGGCGCTGCGGGGGACACGAGCCTGCAGACCGAGGAAAAGGAGGACAGGAAGGACGGCGAGACAAAAACCGGCAAGGCAACCCGTATCCTCTACCTGACCAGCGAACAGGCAGCCTCCCGCACTTACCCCTATGGGGAGTTCCTGGCCTCGGTGCTGGGCTTCTGCAACGAGGACGGCTCGGGTGCCTACGGACTGGAAAAATATTACGACGAGACGCTGGCCGGTACGCCGGGCCGCAGCGTGGCCGAAACGGACGCCTACGGTGACCCGCTGGCCAGCGGTCAGGCCGACGTGCATGAAGCCATCGACGGCAGCAACCTGAACCTGACCATCGACGAGAACGTACAGTCCATCGTCGAGGAGTACCTGACCGAGGCGATGAGCACCTTTACGGTCCATGGCCGCGGAAGCGCCATTGTCATGAACGTCAAGACCGGTGCGATCCTGGCGATGGCGTCCCTTGAGCAATTTGACCCCAACGACCCCAAGACGATCACCGACCCCAAGATGAACGAGATCCTGGCCAAAACAGAGATCGACGCGGAGGACATTGACTGGCTGGAAAGCCGCCTGGGCGAGAAGGCCGTCAAGGACATCATTGCAGACGGAATCATCAGCCATGAAAAGACGACGAACGAGAAGGGCGAGGAGGTCTCCAGCGAGGCTACCCAGCTGCAGGGTATGATGCGCGAGGCCCAGTGGAAGAATAAGAACATTACCGAGCTGTATATGCCCGGCTCGGTGTTCAAGCTCATCACGGCCTCGGCAGGGCTGGACTCCGGTGTTATGAGTGCGGAGCAGACCTTCTACTGCAACGGCAGCCTGACCGTCAACGAGGGCAGCGAGCTGTGGGAGCACACCTACCGCTGTGCCAACGGCGAGGTCCACCGCCTGCAGGATATGGCAGGTGCGCTGAACCACAGCTGCAACCTCTGGTTCATTCAGGCGGCAGAGACGCTCAAGCCGCAGATCTTCTACGACTATATCCAGGCGTTCGGCTTCACCCAGCCCACCGGCATCGACCTGCCCAACGAGACCCGCTGGACCAGCGTCTACAACGCCGAGCAGATGGCAGAGGTCGATACAAACCTGTACACGGCGGCCTTCGGCCAGAACGAGTCCATCACCCCGATGCAGATGGCCACCGCCGTAGCGGCCATTGCCAACGGCGGCTACCTTGTTACGCCCTATGTCGTGGATTCCATCTCTGACAAGGACGGCAACATTATCTCCCAGACCGAGACGAACATCCGCCGCCAGGTCATCTCCGAAGAAGTCAGCCGGCAGCTGCTGGCCATGATGGAAAACAACGTCCACGGGGCAGGGAACTACCACTCCTGCGCCAACGCTTACGTGGCGGGCTACCGCATCGGCGGCAAGTCCGGTACGGCAGAGCGCACGGACCGCCATCTGCGCGGCGACGGCGACTATTATAAAATGATGAGCTTTGCCGCTGTGCTGCCCATCGACGATCCCGAGATCGAGGTTTTCGTCCTGCTGGATGACCCGCGCTGGGCCAAGGACTATGCCAGCCAGGTCGTGGCCCCCGTCGTCGGCAACATCATCAGCGAGATCGCGCCCTATCTGGGCATCGAGCAGGACGCTGACTACAACCCCACCGGCACTGTGACCGTGCAGACCTGCCTGAACTACACCTGGACGAACGCGCAGGTCACGCTGAACCGCCTGGGCCTCAAGCATAAGCTGATCGGCCCCAGCAGCGGCAATATCGTCTACCAGTACCCCGTCGGCGGCAGCGTGGTGCCCGCGGGCTCCACCATTTACCTGTACACGGCCACCGACCAGAACTCGATGACCACAACGCCCGACGTCGTCGGCAAGACCGGCACCTTTGCCGAGCAGATGCTCAAGGCCGCCAACCTGAACGTGCAGTTCGCCGGCGACAGCAGCGGCAAGGTCGTGGCGCAGGACGTCGAGGCCGGAACCTCCGCTGCCTACGGCACGATCATAACGCTGACGATGGACAGCGGAGAGGATACCACCCATGACGCCCCGACGGTGACCGAGGAGATCGACCCGGCAAACGAGGAGGGGTAAGCATCCCCGCAAGGGGCACCCGGGCTTTTGCGAAACGCTGCATTTCTGTATAGGAGGTCTTTTTCATGCAAACCATTCCTGCCAATCAACTGCTGGCCGGACTGACGCTGGCCGAGCCGGTCGCCATCCGCGCCGTTGTGACCGACAGCCGCAAGGTCGAGCCGGGCTGCGTTTTTGTCTGCTTCCCCGGCGAGCGTGTTGACGGCCATGACTACGCCGCCGGTGCCTACCGGAGCGGCGCAGAATATATCGTTGCCAACCATCCCGTCGAGGGCGTGCCTGCGGAGCGCACGGTCATTGTGTCGGACAGCGGCAAGGCCATGATCCGCATGGCGTCCAACTACCGGATGCTGTTCAACCCCAGAATGATCGGCGTCACGGGCAGTGTCGGCAAGACGACGACGAAGGAGTTCTGCTACGCGGTGCTCTCCGCCTTCGGCAAGACCCTCAAGACCGAGGGCAACCAGAACAATGACATCGGCGTGCCCAACACGCTGTTCCGCCTGACCGACGACACTGAGTACGCCGTTGTCGAGATGGGCATGGACCACGCGGGCGAGATCGAGCGTCTGACCCGCTGTGCCCGGCCCAGCGCGGGCATCATCACGATGATCGGTGTTTCGCATCTGGAAAATCTCGGCACGCGCGAGAATATACTGAAGGCAAAGATGGAGATCTGCACCGGCCTGCCCGACGGCGCACCGCTGGCCCTGAACGCGGACAACGACCTGCTGCCCACGGCGAGCATCCCCAGCCGCCTGCGGCCGGTCTGGTTCGGCATTGACGCCGCGAATGCCGATGTCCGTGCGGTGGATGTCGTCACCGGCGCAAACGGCACGACCTTCAAAATCATCGATACGCAGTACGGTACGTTCGATGCCGCCATCCCGACAGCGGGCATCCACACGGTCTACGACGCGCTGGCCGCCTACGCCGCCGCGACCCGCCTGGGTCTGGACGCTGCCCGCTGCGCTGCCGCGCTGGCGGCCTACCGGACGACGGGCATGCGCCAGCATATCGTGGAAAAGGGCGGCATCACCTTCATTGAGGACTGCTACAACGCCAGCCCCGACAGCATGAAGGCTGCGCTCTCTGTCCTCAAGGCACTGCCCAATGCCCGGAAGATCGCGCTGCTCGGCGATATGCTTGAGCTGGGCGGTGCGAGCGAGGAAGGGCACCGCCATACCGGCGAGTGGGCTGCTGACGCGGGCGTTGATGCACTCATCGCCTACGGCCCGCGCAGCGCCGCCATGGCCGAGGCCGCAAAAGCGCGCGGGGTTGCAGCGGTGCATTGCCAAACGGCGGAAGAAGTGCTACAATATGTACGGCAATTCGTGCGCCCCGGTGACGCTGTTCTGGTCAAGGCCAGCCACAGCATGGGCCTGGAGCAGCTGCTGCAGGAATACTATAAGGAATTGCCGCAGGGGTAAGCACCCCAACACACGTTTGGAGGAATCAACGGCATGGAGCAAATCTCATCCCTGTTGGCGGCGGCAGCCGTCGGCGGCTTTGCCATCACGGCGGTGGCGGGCAAATTCATGATCCCGGCGCTGCACCGGCTGCACTTTGGCCAGACCATCCGCGAGGAGGGCCCTACATGGCACAGCAAGAAAAACGGCACCCCCACCATGGGCGGCCTCTGCTTTATTCTGGGCATTCTGGCCACACTGGGCATCGTCTGGGTCATGTACAGCCCTAAGCTGCCGGAGGTACTTGGTATGCCGCAGCTGCAGGCCGGTATGCTGGTGCTGTTCCTCGCGTTCGGCTCGGGCCTCATCGGCTTTCTGGATGACTTCATTAAGGTCGTCAAGCATCGCAACCTCGGCCTGACCGAGGCGCAGAAGATGATTTTGCAGATCGCGCTGACCTTCGGGTTCATGTTCGGCCTGCACAGCCTCGGGCTGCTGACCACGCAGGTCCAGTTCCCGATTTTTGGGCTGGTGGACATGGGCTTGCTCTACTATCCCATCGCGTTCTTCGGCATCATCTTCCTTGTCAACGCTGTCAACCTGACCGACGGTCTGGACGGCCTGTGCACCGGCGTGACCTTCGTGTCGATGATCGGCTATCTGCTGGCCGGCAGTCTGCTGGGCTTTGTACATGTTTCGCTGATCGCCGCTGCCACGGCGGGTGCCTGCGCGGGCTTTCTGGTCTGGAACTTCTACCCGGCCAAGGTCTTTATGGGCGACACCGGCAGCATGTTCTTCGGCGGCATCGTTACGGCGCTGGCCTTTGTGATGCAGCGCCCCGAACTGGTGCTCTTTTTCGGCATTGTCTACATCTGGGACGCGATGACCGTCGTCATCCAGCGCACGTATTTTAAGGCGACCCACGGCAAGCGCATCTTCCGCATGACGCCGATCCACCACGCCTTTGAGATGCGTGGCTGGCGCGAGGTCAAGATCGACGGCTTTTTTGCGCTGATTGCCGTCATCGGTGTGGCAATGGGAATTTTTTACATCTGTGTGGCATAAGCAGCGGGGCCGGGCCTACCCGGCCTCTGCCTGTTTCTGCCCCTAAGGGAGGTGACCGCCCATGAGCACTGCCGTGAGCATTGTGCGCACACTGCTGGGCCTTTTGTTTGACCATACCATCGGAAATATTGTGCGCATGATACCCATCATACGCCTGCCCAAACTGGAGCGGGGGCCGGTCTCCCGGGGCTTTCTCGCCCTGCTGCTGGTCATTTTGTTCTTCGGGCTGACGATGCTGTTCTCGGCCAGCTATTCCAGCGCCTACGCCACCAGCGGTGAACTGTACAGTATCATTAAACCGCAGGTCATTATTGCAATTGTGGGGCTGGCCTTTATGTGGATCCTGTCCAAAATCAACTACCGCGCACTGCGTCTGATGAGTGAGAGCCTGTACATCATCACCATTGTGCTGCTGATCCTAGCGCTGCTCAGCCCGGAGGACACCAACGGCACCTACCGCTGGGTGTATCTGCCGGGCGGTGCCTCCTTCCAGCCGTCGGAGCTGGCAAAATTCTCACTCATGATCTGGACGGCAGATATGCTGGACCGCGACTATGACAAGAAGAACAGGCTGTGGTACGGCGCGATAAAGCCTGCGCTGCCGCTGCTGCCCATCCTGTATCTGCTGCACAAGGAGCCGCACAACTCCGCCATGATCCTGCTCTGCCTGATTTTTGCCACGATGCTCATCTGCACCCTCTCACCCGGCCGCTGGCTGCTGCCGCTCGTTCCGGCGTGTGCAGTAGCCGTCATGTACTTCCTGAAGGGGCTGGCCGGCGGGGAAGGCTACGCCGCGGGCCGTATGGACGCTACCTGGGGCCTTGCGCCGCTGGATACTGCCGGTATGGGGTGGCAGACCCGTCAGAGCATCTATGCCATCTCCACAGGCGGCATGTTCGGCGTGGGCATCGGCGCGAGCGTGCAGAAGCACCAGTGGCTGCCCTACGCCGAAAACGACTTTATTTTCGGCGTCATCGGTGAGGAGCTGGGCTTCTTCGGCTGTGTTATCCTCATCGGTGCGTTTGCGGTGCTGCTGATCATGGGCGTTATGATCGCCCTGCGCGCGCCCGACCTGTACGGCACGGTGCTGGGCATCGGCATCATCTCGCAGATCGCCTGGCAGGTGTTTCTGCATATCGCCGTCGGCACGGCACTGATCCCCAACACCGGCATCAGCCTGCCGTTCTTCTCCTCCGGCGGCACCAGTCTGTTGCTGCTGCTGAGCGAGATGGGCGTGCTGTTGAGTATCTCGCGCGCCGGAAATGCCCGGGAACAGCGCCTGGCAGAGCAGCACCGCGCCGAGACAGAACGGATGCTGCAGCGCACCCGCTACCGCAGCAGAGCCGCGCGGTAAGGGGGACGCCCGGCACCCGCGGCACGGCGGGCACAGCCTATATTTTATTCTCATGGAGGTCCATCATGCGCGTTTTAATTGCTGCCGGCGGTACAGCCGGTCACATCAACCCGGCGCTGGCGATTGCCGGTGCCCTGAAGGCCGCGGACCCGACGGCGGAGATCCACTTTGCGGGCCGCCGCGAGGGGATGGAGTACGGCCTTGTCACCAAGGCAGGCTACCCCTTCCATCACATTGAGATCAACGGCTTCCAGCGCCATTTGAGCCTGGAAAACATTGGCCGCAACATCGTAGCCATCTGGCATCTGGCGCTGTCCGGCCCGCGCACCCGGAAGATTCTGAACGAGGTCAAGCCCGACCTTGTCATCGGCTGCGGCGGCTACGTCAGCGGGCCTATCGTCCGCGCGGCAGCCCGGCGCGGCATCAAGACAGCCATCCATGAGCAGAACGCCTTCCCGGGCGTGACCAACAAGCTGCTGGCGAAGGAGGTCAACATTGTGCTGGCCGCCAGCGCGGACGCGGTTGAAAAGCTCGGCGCACCGGAAAAAACCACCGTCGTGGGCAACCCTGTCCGCCCCGAGGTGCTGACCGCGGACCGCGCCGCAGCGCGCGCCAAGCTGAACGCAGGAAACCGCACCGTGATTTTGAGCTTCGGCGGCAGTCTCGGTGCGGACCGCATCAATCAGGTCGTGGCCGACCTATGCGCCTGGGAAAAGCAGACGCACCGGAACGTGCTTCACCTGCACGCCACCGGCAGCCGCGGCGTCAAGCTGTTTGAAGAGCTGGAAAAGGAAAAGGACTTTGCCCCCGGCGAGAACCTCGTCGTGACGGAGTATATCAACAACATGCCCCAGCTGCTGGCCGCGGCAGATCTCGTCATTGCCCGCTCCGGCGCACTGACGCTGGCCGAGCTCGAGGCTGTGGGCCGCGCATCGGTGCTGATCCCCAGCCCGAACGTGGCCGAAAACCACCAGTATTACAATGCCCTTGAGCTGCAAAAGGCCGGTGCGGCAGTCGTCATCGAGGAAAAGAACCTGACCGGTGACGGTCTTGTCAAAATTGTCGAGACCCTGCTGACCTCCCCCGGCAAGCTGGCCGAGATGGGCGCCAACGCCAAGACGCTCGGCAACCCGCACAGCCTTGATTTGATTACCGAAAAGCTGCTGAAGTTGGTCAACGGCTAAGCAAGGCTGCATACACCCTGTAGGAGCGAACATCGTTCGCCCGCCCGATGCGACGAGCGTCGCCGGGCCACACCCCGTAGGGGGTGCATTCTATATGCGCCCGCCCAACGTACCATCCACCCACGGGCAGCCGCCCCAAAATTCACCGGAAAGGAGCCGCTTATGGACCGCAACCAGCGCAGCCGCAGGCAAAAATCCGCAAACGGCTCCTACGCCCAACAGTCCCGCCGCAGTATGGGCAGCCGCTTGGGCCTTGAAAAAAGGAACGCCCCGCGCCCCAAAGCGCCGCCTGAAAAGGCCGCGCCTACTCCCCATGCGCCCCCGCGGCAGCGCCCTGCGCAGGAGATCAATCCCCAGAAGGCAGGCTACCGCCCCGGCACGCCAAGGCGCACGCGCCGCGTCACACAGGCGGAGATCATACGGGCAAAGCGCCGCCGCCGTCTGCTGGGGGCACTCGGCGTGCTGGCCGTGCTGGCCGTGGGTGCGTTTGTGTCGATCAACCTTCTGTTCAAGGTCACGATCTTCCGGGTAGAGAGCTATGACGGCTCCCAGCCCGTCGATACCGGCATCTACACGTCCGACGAGCTGATCGAGGCACTGGGCATCGAGAAAAACTCCAACCTGTTCGCCTTCTCCACCGCGGAAAAGACCCAGCAGCTGGCGCTTCAGTTCCCGTATTTGGAGCGTGTCGCTGTGGAGATCCAGCTGCCCGCCGCGGTCATCATCAAGGTCGAGCCCGCCACGGAGCGGTTCGCCTGTATGTACCCCGGCGGATGGATGGTCTTGAGCGACTCCCTCAAAATTCTGCGCACCGACGTCAGCCAGCCGGACGGCCTGATTCTGCTGACCATGTCGCTGCCCACAGATTTCTCCCCCATGGTGGGGCAGAACATCGAGCCCAAGAGCTATAACTCACTCCTGAGCGAGACCCAGCAGGCCACAGCGGAGACAGCGGGTCTGCAGGCCAGCGCACTGCAAACGCTGACCGAAATGAGGGACGGCCTGCAGGAGAACAACCTGTTTGACGGCACGACGGCGCTGAACATCCAGGATCTGAGTGATATTGAGTTCACCTACCAAAACCGCGTTCAGGTGCTGCTGGGCAGTGAGACGAACCTCGCCTACAAGCTGCGACTGGCCGCTGCCGCGCTGACCGACCCGGAAAAGGGTCTGGCCGCCGGTGATAAGGGCGTGCTCGACATCTCGACCCAGCGCAGCGACGGCGACATCCGCGCCTACTTCGCCCCCGATACCCCCGAACCGACACCGGCCCCGGAGCCGACCCCGTCCCCCGAGGAGCAGACCGACCCCGAAAGCCCCACAGAATAACCCCAACGCCCCGACAAACCGTCGGGGCGTTTTTTGTACAAGTCGACAGAAAAAATTGTATAAAAAACACCCCGCAGCGCCTTACACATGAGCTACCTTGGGGATTGTTGTTGTTCACCGATTCAGAAAAATCCGCAACGCACATGTGTCTAACACATCCAAATTCTTTCTCCGTTTGTGATGAATTCAAACAGGCGATATTTCTGCGCATTATCGGTCGGCACCAGCCGAGGCCCTGCCCGTTGCAAAGTTGCCGTCTGTGGTCAAGGTGGCATTGTAGCAGTTGATGGCAGCAGTGTCGTGTTCGTACATCGTGGCGAGAGTAAGCGAAAACCAAAAAGGGCAGAGCGAAATTAGCGCGGATGCTATCAGACTATTGTGGAGAATGCAGGAAACTATATTAAGATAATAAGCAAAAAATCAAGGAGTTAACATAAAGTAGTCATAAAAATGCTTGAAAGTATGCGACGAATTTGATTTAATTAGTATTAGAAGAAGATAATAGAAAGGAGATGTGTAGTGCATGTTGTCGGGAAAACAAATTGCCGAGGCAAGAAAGCGAAAAGGACTAACGCAAGAGGCCTTGGCGGCAGAACTTGGAGTATCGAGACAAACGATTGCAAAATGGGAACAAGAAATTTCAACACCCAGTGTTACAAATGCACATAGACTGATAGATATTCTAGGCCTACAGGAAATGGAGAATAAATCGTCTACCGAAGATGAAGGCAATGCAAGAACTATTTGTAAAAAGAGATTAGCAAAGAGATTGTTGATTGAACTTTGGGCAGTATATGTTGGGATAGCATTTCTCTGCTTTTTTTCTATTGGAATTGTGGCATTGTTTTTTATCCCTGCAATATCGGTTGTCCTAATATTAGTTGCTATTGTAGTGCAGGAAGTAAGGGGAAAGAAGACAGATTCACCGATGAAGATTCTTCTCGGCGGAATATGCTTTATTGGGCTTGCCATACTGGCAGTAGTTGCTATACTTGCAAGTGGGTTTGTTCTAAGAGAAAATTATCAACATAAAGCTTTTTATTCTGTTCCTGCTATACAACTAAAAAAATATTCGGCAATTAATGAGTGGATTGATGAATGCAAAACGATAGGACCTGATATTTATGGGCAATGTATTGAATTGCCGTCAGATAAGACAATCTGTCTCTATATTGTATATAGACATCAGGTGACGGACGCATCGGATGCAAGCCTCGTTTCAGATCCGCTACATATGCGATTCATTGCAAAATACCGTGGTGGTACTGAATATGATGGGGTGGATTTGTATTTTCTCCAAGGGAGAAGTAGTTATCAGATGCTTTTCTCTATTGACGGAAGTGAACCTTATTATAACAGTATGGCAACTGTTAATCCAATGCTTATAGATGATGTGAAGGCACTATTTAACAATCTGCAAGGATATGAACTCTATGAATCCGAATAAGATTACATTTACAATATATTATTCGCTGGCTCCAATTGATTAGTCCTGAAAATAGTGGATGCTTGTGTCTTCACTTATTGCCACAGCAAGAAAAAATACAGTTGCCAACAAAACAGCGATACCACTGGGAAGCAAGGAACAATGCAAAGCTAGGAATTCATTTTGCGTCTCTGCATCCGGTGAGTATCAAGTAAAACACAAACAACACCCCAAAGTTGGAAAAGGTACTTTGGGGTGTTGTTATTTAGGTGTGCCCAGCATGGGCAACAGCTAGGTGATGAAAGACCACTACGCGTTTGGCAGTAGGAAGCGTTAGCCGAAGGCAAGGGGGCCAAACGTGGGGGAGGAAAAAAATCTGAAGGGAGCCAGATGTTAACAAAAAATGCTGGCTGGCAAACTCTTGAACCGATGAACAGAAATCCCATAGTAGTTTAGTATTGAACAGCACTCCATTTGTTAGACAGTATGATATACTATCTAACAAGTGGGGTGCTGTTCAACAAAAGACGCTGTGGGGTTTTTGCTATGTTGTAGGGGTCGATGTTTGCATCGCCCCGCGGGCGAATGACGAGCATCCGCCCCTACGGATAAACAGCTGAATAAAAATTACACGTTCAGCTCCACATGCTGGCCCAGGTCCTCTTTGTTGGCGTCCAGCACGGGCTGGATGACGTCACGCAGGAACTCGGTGACCTGCTCGGCGCTGCGGCCCGTAAAGGCTTCGGGGGAGAGCTCGGCCTCGATTTCCTCGCGGGTCAGGCCGAACGCGGGGTCAGCCTCGACGCGGGCAATCATGTCGTTGGGCTTGCCCTCCTGCTTGACAACGGCAGCGGCGGCCACGGCGTGCTCACGCAGACGCTCGTGCAGCTCCTGACGGTCACCGCCCTTCTTGACGGCCTTCATCATGATGTTCTCGCTTGCCATGAACGGCAGCTCGGCCATGACGCGGGCACGGACGACCTTCGGGTAGACGACCAGCCCGTCGGAGACGTTCAGCAGGATGTTCAGGATGGCGTCAGCAGCCAGGAAGCCCTCGGCCATCGCAATGCGCTTGTTGGCGGAGTCGTCCAGCGTGCGCTCAAACCACTGGGTACCGGCAGTGATGGCGGGGTTCAGCACGTCCACCATCAGGTAGCGGCTCAGCGCACAGATGCGCTCGCAGCGCATGGGGTTGCGCTTGTAGGGCATAGCGGAGGAACCGATCTGGTTCTTCTCAAACGGCTCCTCCATCTCCTTGAAGTTCGCCAGCAGGCGGATGTCCGTCGCCATCTTCATGGCGGACTGGCCGATGCCCGCCACGGCGGACAGCACATTGTAGTCCACCTTGCGGCTGTAAGTCTGGCCGCAGACCGGCACGACCTTGGTAAAGCCCATCTGGGCGCAGACGTCGGCCTCGACGGCCTTGATCTTGGCGGAGTCGCCGTTGAACAGCTCCACAAAGCTGGCCTGGGTGCCGGTGGTGCCCTTAACGCCGCGCAGCGCCAGCTGGGAGATCTGGTGGTCAAGCTCCTCCAGATCCATGTACAGCTCGTTCATCCAGAGTGTGGCGCGCTTGCCGACGGTGGTCAGCTGCGCGGGCTGGCAGTGGGTGTAGGCCAGGCAGGGCATGGCCTTGTACTCGTCGGCGAACTTGGCCAGATTTGCCAACACGCCGATGACCTTCTTGCGCACGAGCTGCAGGCCCTCGCGCATGATGATGACGTCGGTGTTGTCACCGACATAGCAGCTGGTCGCGCCAAGATGGATGATGCCCTTTGCCTTGGGGCACTGCAGGCCGTAGGCGTAGACGTGGCTCATCACGTCATGGCGGACGAGCTTCTCGCGCGCAATGGCGTCCTCATAGTTGATGTCGTCCTTGTGCGCCTCCAACTCGGCAATCTGCTCATCGGTGATGGCCAAGCCCTGCTTCTGCTCGGCCTTAGCCAGCGCGATCCACAGCCGACGCCAGGTGCGAAACTTGTTGTCGTCAGAGAAGATGTACTGCATCTCATCCGACGCATAGCGCGTAGAGAACGGCGAAATATATTTGTCGTGTTGTGCCATTGGGTCAAATCCTCACAATCTTTTAAGCTGATAGTTCCAGTATAGCAGAAACTTCCCGAAATATCAAAGCTTGAAATAATTCACGCCGCCCTCAAAGATCGGCTGATATTTGTCACCGGTGACGTTCTTATAGAGCTGCTCGCCGCTGCGCTCGCTGTGGCCCATCTTGCCAAAGACACGGCCATCCGGGCTCGTGATGCCCTCGATTGCCAGCACGGAGCCGTTCGGATTGTAGCGCATGTCCATCGTCGGGCGGCAAAGCAGGTCAACGTACTGGGTCGCAATCTGGCCGTTGTCGATGAGCTGGTTCAGCAGCTGCTCGTTGCAGACAAAGCGGCCCTCGCCGTGGCTGATGGCGATCAGGTGCTCGTCGTTGATGTCGCATTTGCTCAGCCAGGGGCTCTTGTTGCTGGCCACGCGGGTACGCACCAGCATGGACTGGTGGCGGTGAATCGTATTAAACGTCAGCGTCGGGTCGCTTTCGGTGATGGGACGGATCTCGCCGTAGGGGACCAGGCCCAGCTTGATGAGTGCCTGGAAGCCGTTGCAGATGCCCAGAGCCAGACCGTCGCGCTGGTTCAGCAGACGGTTGACTGCGTCGGCCACCGACGGATTGCGGAAGAACGCCGCAATGAACTTGGCGCTGCCGTCCGGCTCGTCGCCGCCGGAGAAGCCGCCCGGCAGCATCAGGATCTGCGCCTCGTCCAGCTCCTTCACCAGCGCCTCGCAGCTCTCGGCCACGTTGGCGGGGGTCAGGTTTTTCAGCACCAGAACATGCGGGTCGCCGCCTGCGCGGCGGAACGCGCGGGCCGTGTCGTACTCGCAGTTCGTGCCGGGGAATACGGGGATGACGACCCGCGGCGTCGCCAGGCGCACAGCGGGAGCCACGCGCTTGTTGGCGGGGCAGTCATGCTCCAGCGCGGGGACGAACTCACCGGCCTTGCGGTAGGGGAATACCGGCTCGAGCTTTTGCTCCCACAGCTCCTGCAGACGGGCCAGGTCAATGGCCTTGCCCTCGGCCTCCAGCGTGTAGTCCACGGTGGTGAAGCCGAGGAACTCACCGGCGGAGGCATCAAGCAGCTCCAGAATGACCGCGCCGTAGGCGGGCTTGAACAGATCGTTCAGGTCGATGTCATTGGACAGCTGCAAACCCACATGGTTGCCGACGCACATCTTGAACAGTGCCTCGGCCACACCGCCGTAGCCCGGCGTGGCGGCAGCCAGCACCTTGCCCTCGTCGATCATCTGTTCGACGGTCTTGTAAATGGAAATCAGGCTGCCGATCTCGGGCAGACCGTTCTTGTAGTTGGGGCGCAGGATGACAACGGAGCTGTTGGCCTTCTTGAACTCGGGGCTCTGCACGTCGTGGGTGTTGCCGATGGCCGTCGCAAAGCTGACGAGCGTCGGGGGCACGTCCAGGCCCTCAAAGCTGCCGGACATCGAGTCCTTGCCGCCGATGGACGCAATGCCCAGACCCATCTGGGCATCCAGCGCACCGAGCAGGGCGGCCAGCGGCTTGCCCCAGCGCTCGGGCTTATCGTTCAAATGCTCAAAATATTCCTGGAACGTCAGGTACATGTCCTCGTGGTGGAAGCCCGCGCAGACCAGCTTGGTCACGCTCTCGACCACGGCCATATACGCGCCGCGGTAGGGGTCAGCCTCGGTCAGGTAGGGGTTGAAGCCCCACGCCATGCCGGAGCAGGTCGTCGTCTCGCCGTCCACTGGCAGCTTGGCGGCCATGGCCATCGTCGGGGTCAGCTGGTACTTACCGCCGTAGGGCATCAGCACGGTGGCTGCGCCGATGGTGGAGTCGAACCGCTCGCCCAGGCCCTTTTGGCTGCAGACGTTCAGGTCGCTGACCATGGATTCCAGCTTCTGCTCAAACGTTGCACCGGCAAACTGGGGCTGCCAGACATGGCCCGGCAGGATGTGCGCATCAGCGTGGCGCTCGGCACCGTTGGAGTTCAGGAACTCGCGGGAGAGGTCAACGATGGTCTTGCCGTTCCAGACCTCGCGCATCCGCTTTTCCTCGGTGACGGTGGCAACGATAGTCGCCTCAAGGTTTTCCTCGGCGGCGTACTTCATAAAGGTCTCGGCGTCCTCGGCGGCGACGGCCACGGCCATGCGCTCCTGGCTCTCCGAAATGGCCAGCTCGGTGCCGTCCAGACCCTCGTACTTGCGGGTGACCTTGTTCAGGTCGATGTGCAGGCCGTCGGCCAGCTCACCGATGGCGACAGACACACCGCCTGCGCCGAAGTCGTTGCAGCGCTTGATAAGGCGGCAGGCGTCCTCGCGGCGGAACAGGCGCTGCAGCTTGCGCTCGATGGGCGCGTTGCCCTTCTGCACCTCGGCACCGCACGTCTCAAGGCTCGTCAGCTTATGCGCCTTGGAGGAACCGGTGGCACCGCCGACACCGTCGCGGCCCGTGCGTCCGCCCAGCAGGATGACGACATCACCCGGGGCGGGCTCCTCGCGGCGGACATGGCTGGCAGGCGTCGCGCCGACAACTGCGCCGATCTCCATGCGCTTGGCGGCGTAGCCGGGGTGGTACAGCTCTGCGACCTGACCGGTGGCAAGGCCGATCTGGTTGCCGTAGCTGGAATAGCCCGCGGCAGCCGTCGTGACCAGCTTGCGCTGGGGCAGCTTGCCGGGCATTGTCTCGGAAACAGGCTTCAGCGGGTCAGCCGCACCGGTCACGCGCATGGCCTGATAGACATAGCTGCGTCCGGACAGCGGGTCACGGATGGCACCGCCAATGCAGGTCGCCGCGCCGCCGAAGGGCTCGATCTCGGTGGGGTGGTTGTGGGTCTCGTTCTTGAACAGGAACAGCCAGTCCTGCTGCTCACCGTCCACGTCACACTTGATCTTGACGGTGCAGGCGTTGATCTCCTCGCTCTCGTCAAGGTTCTTCAGAATGCCGCGCTGCTTCAGCGCCTTGGCACCGATGGTCGCGCAGTCCATCAGGGTGCGGTTTTTCTTGTCGCGGCCCGTCTCGGTGCGCAGTGCCATGTAGCGGTCAAATGCGGCCTGCACCAGCTCGTCGTCGATCTTCACGTCGTCCAGGATCGTGCCGAACGTCGTGTGGCGGCAGTGGTCGGACCAGTAGGTGTCGATCAGACGGATCTCGGTGATGGTCGGGTCGCGGTGCTCGGATTTGAAGTAGTTCTGGCAGAACACGATGTCCGCATGGTCCATCGCCAGGCCCTTCTCATTGCGGAACGCTTCCAGCGCGTCGTCGTTAAGCGCGGTGAAGCCGGTCAGCGTCTCGACCTCCGTCGGGATGGCAAACTCCATTTTCAGGGTGCTGCGCTCGTCAAGGCTTGCCTCGCGGGCCTCGACGGGGTTGATGACGTACTTCTTGATGGCGGCCAGGTCGGCGTCGGTCAGGTCGCCGTCCAGCAGATAGACGCGGGCGGAGCGCACCGCGGGGCGCTCGCCCTGGCTCAGCAGCTGGATGCACTCGCTGGCAGAGTCGGCGCGCTGGTCAAACTGGCCGGGCAGGTACTCGACGGCAAAAACGGTCTTGGCGTCGGGCAGCTTGTCGTAGGTCATGTCAACAGGCGGCTCACTGAACACGGTGGGCACAGCCTGCTGGAACAGCACTGCGTCGATGCCCTCGACGTCATAGCGGTTCAAAAGGCGCAGACCGGTCAGATTCTGGATGCCGACCAGATCGACCAGCTCATGCAGAAGCCCCTGTGCCTCGCCGTCAAAGCCGGGCTTTTTCTCAACATAAATGCGATATACCATTGTATTTCCTCCTGAGAGTTAAATTTGCAGGAAGTGACGGACGGAAAGCCTTCCCCCTGGGGGAAAAAGGTGGCCGAGGCCCCGTCCGAGGGCGGATGAGGGGAAAGTGCACCGCTGTATCCCGTTGACGGATCGCTGCGGGAAGTTTGCCCTCATCAGTCACCTTCGGTGACAGCTTCCCCCGAGGGGGAAGCCTTTTTACTGCATCGCTGCCAGCGCTCTTGCCCCAATGTCACTGCGCTTGTGCAGCTTGTCAAAATGGATGCTCTCCGTGGCAGCATACGCCTTTTTCAGCGCCTCGGGCAGGGTGTTGGCCGTGGCGGTCACGCCCAGCACGCGCCCGCCGTTCGTGACGAGCCTGCCGTCCTTGATGGCTGTGCCGGCGTGGTAGACCGTCACATCGGCGGCGTCCAGCTGGCCCGCGGTCAGGCCGGTGATTTCCTTGCCTTTCTCGTAGGCGAGGGGATAGCCGCCGCTGGCTAAGATGACACAAGCCGCCGCGCCGTCGCTGAATTTGACATCGGTCTTGTCCAGCGTGCCGTTCGTTGTGGCCTCCATCACGGTCAGCAGATCGCTTTCCAGCAGGGGCAGCACGACCTGCGTCTCGGGGTCGCCGAAGCGGCAGTTGTACTCGATGACCTTCGGGCCGTCGGGGGTCAGCATCAGGCCGAAATACAGGCATCCCTTGAAGGGGCAGCCCTCGGCCTGCATGGCCGCAACCGTGGGCAGGAAAATCTCCTGCATGCAGCGCTCGGCGACTGCGGGCGTGTAGTAGGGGTTCGGGGCCACGGTGCCCATGCCGCCGGTGTTCAGGCCCTCGTCGTGGTCGAGAGCACGCTTGTGGTCCATGCTCGAGACCATCGGCTTGACGGTCTTGCCGTCGCAGAAGGACAGCACGCTGACCTCGGGGCCGGTCAGGAACTCCTCGACGACCACATGGTTGCCGGACGCGCCGAACTTTTTGTCCAGCATGATCTCCTTGACGCCGTCGGCGGCCTCCTGCTCATTCTGGCAGATCAGCACGCCCTTGCCCAGCGCCAGACCGTCCGCCTTGATGACGACGGGGTATTTGCCCTCGGCTTTGATGTAGTCCATGACCTTCTCGGGGTCGTCGAACGTCTCATATTTGGCCGTAGGGATGCCGTATTTCTTCATCAGGTCCTTGCTGAACACCTTGCTGGCCTCAATGCGGGCCGCGGCCTTGTCGGGACCGAATGCCGGGATGCCCACAGCGGCCAGCGCATCGACCATGCCCAGCGCCAGCGGGTCGTCCTGGGCGACGACGACATAGTCAAAGGCTTCTTCCTTGGCAAATTTGACCATGGCGTCCACGTCGGTGGCCGGGATGGCCTTGCAGTGAGCGTCATAGCTGATGCCGCCGTTGCCGGGCGCACACCAGATCTCGGAGCAGCGGGGGCTTTTTTTCAGCGCGCGGATGATGGCGTGCTCACGCCCGCCGCCGCCTACAACCAGAATTTTCATAAGCGTCCTCCTTGACAGCACAACAGCCCGCGACGAAAAATCGCCGCAGGCGAGTTGTTTTTGCGTTTAATGATGGAACAGCCGGATGCCGCAGAACGCCATCGCAATGCCGTACTTGTTGCAGGTGTCGATCACCTGTGCGTCGCGGATGGAGCCGCCCGGCTGTACAATGGCGGTCACGCCGCTGCGGCGCGCGCGCTCGATGTTATCGCCGAACGGGAAGAAGGCATCACTGCCCAGGCTCACACCGGTCACGGCATTCAGCCAGGCGCGCTTTTCCTCGGCGGTCAGCGGGGCCGGCTGCTCGGTGAAGGTCTCGGCCCAGACATCGTCGCCGATGACATCCTCCGGCGTGTCGCCGATGTAAACATCGATCGCGTTGTCGCGGTTCGGCTTGGCAATGTCAGCGCGGAACGGCAGGTCCAGCACCTTCGGCATGTGGCGCAGCTGCCAGTTGTCGGCCTTCTGGCCTGCCAGGCGGGTGCAGTGCACGCGGCTCTGCTGGCCCGCACCGACGCCGATGGTCTGGCCGTCCTGCACGTAGCAGACGCTGTTGGACTGGGTGTATTTCAGCACGATCAGGCTGATGATGAGGTCGCGGCGCTGCTCGTCGCTGATGACCTTGTTCTCGGTCACAATGTTCTGCAGCATCGTCTCATTGGAAATGTCCAGGTCCTGACGGCCCTGCTCGAAGGTCACGCCAAAGACCGTGCGGGTCTCCAGCGGCTTCGGCTCGTAGTCGGCGTCGATCTGGACGATGGCGTAGCCGCCCTTCTTCTTGGATTTCAGCACCTCCAGCGCGTCGGCGTCGTAGCCGGGCGCAATGATGCCGTCGGAGACCTCATGCTGAATCAGCTTCGCGGTGCTCAGGTCGCAGACATCGGACAGCGCGATCCAGTCGCCGAAGCTGGACATACGGTCCGCACCGCGGGCACGGGCGTAGGCGCAGGCCAGCGGGGAAAGCTCGGTCTCCGGCGCAATGTGGTACATGGCGCGCAGGGTCTCATCCAGCGGCAGACCGATGGCCGCACCGGCGGGGGAGACGTGCTTGAAGCTGGCGGCAGCGGGCTGGCCGAGTGCCTTCTTCAAATCGCGCACGAGCTGCCAGGAATTGAACGCATCCAGAAAGTTGATGTAGCCCGGGCGTCCGTTCAAAATCTGCACAGGCAGGTCACTGCCGTCCGCCATGTAGATGCGGGCGGGCTTCTGGTTGGGGTTCGTGCCGTATTTCAGCTGAAATTCGTTCATATTAACCCTCCACAGCGGTGTATTTATTCAGGATAATGTCCTCGTACTCGCCGGTTTCCAGCTCGATGCTGCGGACAAACAGGCTGACCTTGTTGTCCTCGTTCAGGCTCACCCACAGCTTGTCGGCAAACTTGTCCGCGTCGTTCGTGTCGATGGCGACGCGCAGCGGCTCACCCGCAAAGCTGGGGATCGGCGCACCGTTCTTGACGTAAGTGCTGATGAAGTGTCCCTCACCGGCCACGGGCTGCGGGTAGTCGAAGGTCTGGCGCTGCACGCTCTCGGCGTTGCCCTCGTCGGACTTGACGATGGACAGCTTGTAGCCGCCGCGGCGCATATCGACGACGCCGGAGATGCGGGGGGTAAAGTTCGGCGCGTCGTCCTCATAGGTGCGGGTCGCCAGCGCAGCCTCAAAGCTGTAGCCGGGGAAAAGGTTGCCGTTCATGAACCGGGCAATCGTGTCGGTCTGGTCGCCGTTCGTGACCACGGTGGTCTCCCGCAGGGTCAGCACAGCGTTGTAGATGATGAGGTGCGGGTCCTCGAGCTTGGCCGGGTCAGCGGCCACCGTGCGGATGCCGCCGTCGATAGGCTCAAACACACGGTTGCGGCTGTTGGCGCTGCGGCCCATGATCCAGTAGGCGACGAACGCCTTCTGGCCGTCGGGGCTTTTGCCCAGCACAATGCCGCGCCCGGGGTAGTCATTCCCGGCAAGATATTTGTACAGATTCTTTTTCATTGTTAAACCTCGTTTTGCGTAAACAGGAAACGGGATTCCCTGCCGTGCAGTGGTGGAAAACGATTTTACACCTCGTCACTGCACACCATCGCCAATGCCTTGGGCAGCAGCTGCCACTCGGCCTCGACCATGACGCGCTTCTGCAGCGTCTCAGGGGTGTCGCCGGGCTCCACGGCCACGGCCTTCTGCAGCAGAATGGGCCCGCCGTCACATTCCTCGTTTACAAGGTGGACGGTAGCGCCGGTCAGCTTCACGCCGCGGGCCAGCGCAGCCTCGTGCACGCGCAGTCCGTAGAAGCCGGGGCCGCAGAAACTGGGGATCAGGCTGGGATGAACATTGATGATTTTATTGCGGTAGGCCGCAATGACCTTTTCGCCCAGCACGCTCAAAAAGCCTGCCAGCACGACCACGTCAATACTGTGCTTCTGCAGGGTGTCCAGCAGGGCGGCGTCAAACGCTGCGCTGTCAGCGTAGTCTCTGCGGCTGACAACAGCAGATTCCACACCGAAATTGGCGGCGCGCTCCAGCGCGTAGACGCCGGGCTTGCTGGCAACGACCAGCTCGATTTTGCCGTTCGGGTTCTCGCCGCGACGCTCGCTTTCCAGCAGGGCCTGTAAATTCGTGCCGCCGCCCGATACCAGTACCGCTACACGCTTCATACCAGCTCGACCCCGTCGCCCTCGACGATGGTGCCCAGACGGTAGGCGTCCTCGCCGTGGGCCTTCAGAATGGCAATGGCCTTGTCCGCATCCTCGGGCGCGACGGTCAGCACCATGCCGACGCCCATGTTGAAGGTGTTGAACATATCGTGCTCGGAGATGCCGCCCTCGCGCTGCATGACGTCGAACAGGGCAGGGATGCGCACATCGGCCTTGGCGATGCGGGCCGCACAGCCCTTTTTCAGGCTGCGGGGAATGTTCTCATAGAAGCCGCCGCCGGTGATGTGGGACACGCCCTTGACCGTGATCTCGTCCATGACAGCCAGCACGGGCTTGACGTAGATGCGGGTGGGGGCCAGCAGGGCCTCGCCCAGGGGCTTGTCCATGCCGTCGAATGTCTTTTTCAGCACATCGGGGTTGTTATCAATGTCAAAAATTTTGCGCACCAGCGAGAAACCGTTGGAGTGTACGCCCGTGGAGGGCAGTGCGATGATGACATCGCCCGGCTGCATCGTGGAGTTGTCCAAAATCTTTGCCTTGTCCACGACGCCGACGGTGAAGCCGGCCAGGTCGTACTCATCCTCGGGCATCATGCCGGGGTGCTCGGCGGTCTCGCCGCCCACGAGGGAGCAGCCCGCCTGGACGCAGCCCTCGGCCACGCCCTTGACGATCTCGGCAATCTTCTCCGGAATGTTCTTGCCGCAGGCAATGTAGTCGAGGAAAACCAGCGGCTTGGCACCGGCGCAGATGACGTCGTTGACGCACATGGCCACGCAGTCGATGCCGATGGTGTCGTGCTTGTCCATGATCATGGCGATCTTCAGCTTGGTGCCCACGCCGTCCGTGCCGGAGATCAGAACAGGGTGCTTGTAGCCGGTGCAGTCCAGCTCAAACAGGCCGCCAAAGCCGCCCAGACCACCAATGCAGTGTTCGTTCATGGTGCGGGCAACATACTGCTTCATCAGTTCAACGGAGCGGTAACCGGCGGTGATATCCACACCGGCAGCTGCGTAACTCTCAGAATAGCTCTTTTCCATCTTCTTACTCTCCTAACTTTTTCTCGTTTTTGGGACGGTCGTTCAGGTGGCGTTCATGGATATCGGTGGAAAGCACCTCCTCCGGCTTCACGGCATACTCGCCGGTAAAGCAGGCGGTGCAGAAACCGCATTTTGCGTTCTTGGCCAGCTGCACCACATGCTCGGTGGACAGGTAGCCCAGGGTATCGGCCCCGATGATCTCATTGATCTGCTCCACATTGCGGCCCGTGGCCACCAGCAGTTTCTGGTCGGGGATGTCAGTGCCGAAGTAGCAGGGGTATTTGAACGGGGGGGCCGAGACCCGGAAGTGGACTTCCTTTGCACCGGCATCCCGCAGCAGCTTGATGATGCGGGCGGAGGTGGTGCCGCGCACGATAGAGTCATCCACCAGCACCACCCGCTTGCCCTTGACGGTGCTGGACACCACGTTCAGCTTGATGCGCACGCTGTTTTCGCGCTGCTTCTGGCTGCCCTGGATAAAGGTGCGGCCGATGTATTTATTCTTGATAAAACCGATGCCGTAGGGGATGCCGCTCTCCTGCGAGTAGCCGAGCGC
>OGYD01001013.1_pt1 | contig 22669 bp, 20 predicted proteins | sample 1576441 | NCBI WGS metagenome assembly OGYD01 (sample SAMEA3541537, study PRJEB24748) | human gut metagenome | biome: human gut; feature: human-associated habitat; material: faeces | place: China | collected 2012 | reverse complement strand
CAGTTGGTCAGAGCGTCCGGCTGATAACCGGGAGGTCACAAGTTCGAACCTTGTCGGGCCCACCACTTCCTTCGCGAATAGTCGCCCCAACGCTAGCCGAGTCGCCGTTGGGGCGGTTATTATTCGGGGACGTAGCTCAGCTGGGAGAGCGCGGGCTTTGCAAGCCTGAGGTCGTGGGTTCGATCCCCATCGTCTCCACCATGAATTCTGCGAGCCAGGACATCATGTCCTGGCTTCATTCATATCTAGGGGCTGCATACAAGAAGCGCCACCGGAGCCGCTGTTCCGATGGCGCTTCGTATCTGTGTAGGGTCTCGCAATCAGATGCCGATGGTATAGAGGGCATGGAAGTAGCCGTCTGGCTCTGCCATGAGCTCGTCGAAGGTGCCGGATTCGCATACCTTTCCGTCCTTGAGCACCATGATGCCGTCAAAGCCCCTGAGAAGCCCTGCATCGAGCCTGTGTGTCACCATGACTCTCGTCGTCCCAGAAAGGCTCAAGACCGCTCTCGTGACCTGGTCTGCAGTCTTCTGGTCCAAGGCAGAGGTCGCCTCATCGAAGAGAAGCGTACGCGCTCCATGGAGCAATGCCCTTGCTATGCAGACACGCTGGCGCTCGCCACCCGAGAGGTTCGCGCCTTCCTCGCCGCATGCGTAGTCGAGGCCATGCGCTGCCACGAAGTCTTTGAGCCCCGCCTGTTCTATGGCAGAGGAGAGAGCTTCTGCATCTGCATCTCCGAACATCGTGATGTTGTCCTTCAGGCTGGCATCGAAGAGGAAGGTCTTCTGGCTCACGAGCGACTCGGTCCCATAGAGGGAATCGAGGCTGACGTCGTGGAGCTCGGATCCATCGAATGCGACCTTCCCCTCATAATCCCTGTGTGCACCCATGAGAAGGGAGAGGAGGGTGGATTTGCCCGAACCTGAAGCACCGACCACGGCGTAGCATTTCCCGGCCTCAAACTCGGCTGTGATGCCTCTGAGGACAGGATTTCCTTCCTCATAGGCAAAGGAGACATCCTGAAGCTTGATATCCTGCGCATGCTCCGGTGTAAGCAGGAGCGTCCCTTCCTCTGCCTTTGCATGCTCGAGCTCGGAGGCCAGCTTTCCTGCAAGCGCAACGGAGGCCTTCCGGGCGGCAAAGATGGAAGGAAGCTCGGCAATGGGGATGCGGATGTAGTTCATGAGCTGTGTCACCATCATGATGCCGCCGATCGTGATGGCATGCTCTGAGATGCAGAGCCAGGCACCGAAGAAGAGGACTGTGACCTGCGAGATGGAGCCTGCGGCTTCTGCGATGACGGAGATGCCCTTCTCGCAGCGGCGCTTTGCCTGCTTGGCATCCTCGAGCTCCGTATTGGAGGCGAGGAAGCGCCTCTCTGCAGGCCCTTCTGCCTTGAAGCTCTTGATCTGGGCAAACCCTGCGATTATGTCATGCACTGCGGCGACGAAGTGCCCCATCTCGTCCGAGACGGCCTGCTGGTGGGGAGCCAGGCGCTTGCCGGATACGACAGAGACCCAAAGCGACAGCAGGGCGCAGACGATGGCCCAGGTGGCCAGAGGCACGCTCTCCACGAAGAGCAGGATCACGGCAGAGAGGAACATCGGGATGTCTCTTGCCAGGGTCTCTATCTTCTCGAGGTAGGTCGTCTCGATCGTCGTGATGTCGTTCGTGAAGGCAGATTCGTAGACAGAGGCACCTCCCTGATCGAAGGCGCCGATGCCCTTGTCGAGGAGCTTTGCGAAGGCATGCATCCGGTAGTTCGTGACAGCACGCCTCAGGAATGCGGGTGTGGCCTCCCTGAGGAGGAGGCAGATCGCTGCCTCGAAGACGATTGCGAAGGCTGCGAGTGCGGCTGAGAACCTCAAGCCCTCTATGGAAGCGGTGGCGATAGCGTCGAGGATGAGCTTCACGACCCAGGAGAAGAAGCTTCCCAAGAGTCCTTCGAGGATGCAGAGGATGGTGACAGCGGCAAGGAACGGACGGTTGTGCTCGAGTATGGATGCCCAGAGCTCATCTTCGAGCCTGCTGCCTGCCGCAGAGGCTGCGTGTTTCATGGCTATGCCTTTCTGATGAGAGCGAAGGGAATCTGGCTAATCGATCCAGATGCGGACGCGGTCTCCGCCATCTTCCACATCGACGAGCGTGCCTGCCTCAGAGAAGTCCATGGAGGAGGCGGCGCTCGAAAGGTCGACGCCGAGGCCTTCAAGGCCAGAGATGCTCGAGATGCCGCTCTTGAGGAATCCCTTTGCCAGGAAGAGTGGGATATTGAGGTTCACGGCCTCGTCTGAATCGTCGCCGTCGATGCACTGGATGTGCATGGTCTTGGGTCCCTTGCCAGATGTCTTCCTCTCGCTGTCCTCAACTTTGTCCCTGCCGGAGAGGATGAGGGAGATGGGATGCTTGTGCTTCTTCGGGACAGCCTGGACTTCCACATGCTGGGGATCCTCTTCGGATGATGCCTCTTCTGGAGCAGACTCTGCCTGGGCTTCCTCCTTCTCTTCCTCTGCCGACTTGGCAGGAGCTGTCTTGGAAGGGGCGGTGCTGGCACCAAGGAGCTCATCTGTCGTCGTGCCGAGGAATGTTGCCAGAGGCACAAGCAGGCTGATATCGGGATAGTTCTGGTCATGTTCCCACTTGCTCACAGCCTGGGCGCTCACGCCCATCTCGCGTGCAAGCTTCTCCTGTGTCATGCCCCGCTCGATGCGCAGCCTTGCGATGCGCCTTCCCATGGTCTCTTTTGCGTCCATCGTTCTCTCTCCCTGCATGAAGGCCTGAGATTTCATTATCAGGTCGGGTGAATGGTCTTTCGGGCGACGTCCTTTACGCTTTCCATTCTGCCCGCTTGGGGAGGCGAAACAATGACGGGAGAGTTGAGATGGGTGGAGATGTGCTCAACTGCGTCTCAACTCCAGGTTGAATCTGCAGGTCAGAGGCTTGATATGCCGAATCTTCCGCATATCGGTGAATGCTGCATGCGGCAGGGAATGCCCTTGTGCCGCGTGCAATTGCACAGCAGTTCCAGGGGCTCTGATGGAATGGGGCTCGGCCGCGCCGGCTCGGGTGGAACAAAGCTGGGGTCTTGAATGAGAGTAGGCCGAATGGCTTAGAATTCCCTTGCTCCTGGGGCCGTTGCGCTGCCAATAGATCTTTTAGTGATCCTGCGCTCCCCTCGAATGCTCCAAGGCATGCATAAATGGCCTTTCGAGGCGGCGTTCCAAAGCATATTGCGCATGTTTGTTCTTATGTGTGCTACCAGTTTCTGCAAAGCGGTAGTACCCTTAAGAGTGTTCCGGATTCCCTCTGAGAGGCTATATCCAGGCAGACGAGCTTATGCGCAAGGAGGCACTGAGGCCTTGAATCCCGCTATTGTCATCCCCTCATACTGGGCTGCAGATGACAGGCCCCGCTCCATCGGCGAGGTGGGCACCTATGACCATGCAACGCCGGTCGGAAGGCCTATGCCCGAGCTCGAGACATGCCTGGAATCGCTCGAGAAGGTGCGAGGGGTCCTGCGTGTCATCGTCCTTCTTGTTGCAGAGCCGGAATGCGAGGAGTCGGCGCGCGCCCGCGTGACAAGCATCTGCCGCACGCATCCGAACCTCTCTCCTGTCATCGTAGGCGAGCCTGAAGCCCAGCACATCGAGGATACGGTGAATGCGATCGCGCCCGATGTGGAGGGAGACCCCGTGGCGCTCCGGGGCTATGGCGCCATCAGGAACATGGGCCTTGCGGTCGCAGCCGTCCTGGGGCATGACATCGTGGTCTTTCTCGACGACGACGAAGTGGCGCTCGACGAGAACTTCCTGATCGATGCGGTATATGGCCTGGGGAACGTGAACCGCCAGGACATTGCAATCGACGCGAAGAGCGGCTTTTTCATCGACCGTGCCGATTCCTGCTTTGCAGACGAGGACCATCCCCGCTGGTCAGACCGCTACTGGGCAAAAAGGAGCGAGTTCAACCAGTGGATGCGTGCTGCGCAGCAGGCAACGAGGATATCGCGCTCGAACTATGTGTGCGGCGGCTGCTTTGCCGTGCATGCCAATGCGTTCACGCAGGTGGGATTCGATCCCTATATCACCCGCGGCGAGGATATGGACTACCTCATCAACATGCGCATGCATGGACGCGAGGTGTGGTTCGACAACCAGTGGTACGTGCGGCATCTGCCGCCCGAGATCCCTTCCCATGCCTCGAGGTTCCTCCAGGATGTCTACAGGTGGACCTATGAGTACGAGAAGGTGCGCTTCACGAATACGCAGCACGACCTGCGCGTGATCACGAGGCAGTCTCTCGAGCCCTATCCGGCACCCTGGCTTTCCCGTGAGGTCTTCGACCGCATCAGGAAGACATCCTTCCGGCGTGCCCTTGCCGAGCCTGAGCACCTTGCGTATCTGCGCATCTGGCTCAAGGGCAGAAACGATGCCCAGAGGTGGGCAAAGGACCATGCGAAGGCCTATCTCGAGTTCCAGACCTTCTGGCCGAGGATCATGGCATCGCTCTGGGATGATGAGGACCTCGCAGAGAAGGTCCTGTCAACAGGCACTCCAGCATCAAGGAAGGACAGGCAGGATGGACGAACAGAACACTAGCAGGCGCTTCGTCCTGCTCTTTGCCCTGATTCTCCTCCTTGTCGTTATCACCATGATGGTCGTGCTCGGCTGGGGCATCACGATCCAGAGCACCGTGGCGACAGGCCTGGTGGGGGCCGCCCTCGCTATCGTCGTGGTGCTGGCAAGCCTTTCCTTCGTCTATCCGGATAGCCTGCGTTCGCGCGCGACCGAGCGTACCCTGCGCGTTGCCTCGAATACCTTGGACCACATGCGCTATGGCCTCATGCCGGACTCCTGCCAGGCTGTCTGCAAGCTGCTGCTCCCGGAGACAGAGGCACAGGCCATCTCGATGTGCGACACGAAGAAGGTCCTGGCCTATGTCGGCGAGGATGCCGCAGCCTACCCGTCGGGAAGCGAGAATTCGGCCCGCGTCGCAGAGACCCTGAAGTCGGGGAGACTCCAGACCTTCCAGTACACGCGCACCGAGATCCGCCGGCTCGAGGAGGAGGGGCGCATCAAGGAGGGCGAGGTCCTTCCTGCCGGCGTCATTGCCCCTCTCGTCGTGCAGGGAAAGACGGTAGGCGCCATCACGTTCTACTACCGCTACGGCAGGACGATCGACCGCACGCAGATCGCGATTGCCCGAGGACTTGCAAACCTCCTCTCGACGCAGCTCACGTCCTATGAACTGGATCTTCAGGCAGAGCTTACGGCACGTGCCGAGGTCAAGGCCCTCCAGGCACAGATCAACCCGCACTTCCTCTTCAATACGCTCAATACGATCGCCTCGCTCATCAGGACCGACCCTGCAAAGGCTCGTGTGCTGCTGCGCGATTTTGCGGCCTTCTACCGCCAGACGCTCGAAGGATCCGAGCAGATGCTGCCGCTTTCCCGCGAGCTCGAGCAGACGAGGCGCTACCTCACGTTCGAGCATGCCCGCTTCGGCGAGGACCGCATCGTCGAGACCGAGCATATCGAGCCAGGACTCGAGCGCATGCTTGTCCCTTCCTTCATCATCCAGCCCATCGTCGAGAATGCCGTCCGCCACGCTATGCGCGACGAAGGTGCCCTTCACATCGATGTGCACGCCGTGAGGGATGGAGACGATGTCCTTATCGCCGTCACGGACGACGGTGTCGGCATGGACAAGGAGACGCTCGAGAAGCTCATAGAGACGGTCGAGAAGCCCCACACGATCGAGCATGGGCCATCATCCAAGGGAACCGGCATCGCGCTCCACAATGTGGCAGAGCGCGTCAAGCGCTTCTATGGGACCGATTCGGGTATAGAGATTGTGAGCAAGGTCGACCAGGGCACCCAGATAGCGCTCCGGCTCGGGGGAGCCGCAGCGATGCTGGAGTCATGACAGGGGAGCCGCGAAGGACGCTTGATGGGGAATGCGCATCCTCTCGGGGCGAATATTTGCTATGGTTGATGCGGAATTGAGGATGTGGGAGGTTTCATGCCGATGCTCAAGGCAATGATCGTAGATGACGAGGCTCCGGCACGCTCGGAGCTCAGGTACCTGCTCGAAGAGACCGGAAGGGTCGATGGGATCAGTGAGGCTTCGAGCGCACGCGAGGCGGTCGAGAAGCTCATGGAGGGACGTCCTGACGTGATGTTCCTGGACATCTCGATGCCGAAGACCTCGGGCATGCAGCTTGCGGAAGCCCTGCACAAGCTCAAGAATCCTCCTGCCGTCGTCTTCGTGACGGCCTACAGCGAGTATGCCCTCGAGGCATTCGACGTGAACGCCGTCGACTATCTGATGAAGCCGGTCGAGACCGACAGGCTCAACCAGGCGCTCGACAAGGTGCAGTCGATGGCAAAGCCGCAGGTGCAGAGCCATGCTTCCGTGGAGCGCATCCCGGTCGAGAAGGGCGGGCGCAAGGTGCTCGTGCCGATTGACCAGATCCGCTACATCGAGGCGAAGGACGACTATTCGTGCATCTACACGGATACGGAGCGCTATCTCTCGACGATCTCCCTTGCCCGCCTCGAGAACGAGCTCACGCCGCATGGCTTCTTCCGCGTGCATCGCGGCTATATCGTGAACCTCCAGTACGTGGAGGATGTCGAGGTGCTTCCGAGCGGCATCCTGCAGCTCGGCGTCAATGGCATCGAAGGCAAGAAGATCTCTGTCTCGAGGCGCCGCGTCGTGCAGCTCAAGCGTGCGCTTGGCCTGTAGGGGATAGGGAGCCATGGCAAAAAGGGTTGCGGTCATATCGGATACGCATGGGTATCTCTCCGAAGAGCTCATCCATGCTCTCAGAGGGGCAGACCTCATCGTCCATGCAGGAGATATCTGCTCGGCCAGCGACTTCCGCACCCTCTCTGGCATGGCTCCTTTGAAGCTCTGCCTCGGCAACAACGACTGGGGCTATGATTACGGCCCCGGCGTCGAGCGCCACATCCATTTCCTCTATGAGGGGGCGCTCTGGCAGGTCTGCCACTACCGCGAGAAGTTCGATATGTCCTGGGGCATGATTGCTGTCTGCGGACACACCCACAAGCCCATCTGCGAGCTCTCGAAATCGGGCCATCTCCTCATGAATCCAGGATCCCCGACCTATCCAAGGACCCAGGAAGGCCCGACCATGGGATGGATCGAGATCGAGGACGGCAAGATCCTCGATGCCCATATCCAGCGTCTCGAACCCGAAGACAAGGAAGAACGCCGGCACTTCTTCAGGCGATAAGAGACAAGATAATCAGCTGCAGCAGTACAAGTCCAGGCGGCTAATCCATATGGAACTGGCCTTAGTTGCTGTCGTTCAGGCTCATTCCATATCCGCCCGAAACTAGCTGTATGATTCTCTGCCCTATTTTGTAATGGCATACCTGCGGGTGCTGCCGTACCCTTCTGCCTCAACGAGCCCCTTCTCCATCAATTTATGAAGGATGTTTCTTGTTGCGCGTGTAGTAAGGCCAAGCTTTTTGGCAATTTGGGCTGAACTGGCCTCCCCTTCGCCTTTGATGTATTCGTACGCGGCAAATTCATTTGAACGCAGAATACCGTAAAGATTGTTGGCTTCCTGTTTATGGGCATCGTCTCCATACCCCGACTGTTCTTTGTGTGGCTTCGAGTCATACGCAACCGATGCGGAAGTCTGGACCGGCGATGCGGAAGTGTTTTGGGCCGATGCGGAAGTCTGGGCCGGCGATGCGGAAGCGTCCATGGGTGCCCCAAATATTCGGTCCCTTGATTAGGCTTTGCCTTGGTGTGCATCCATGAAGAGCGGGACGACCGTCTTCGTATAGAAGGCAAGCCAGAGAAGAGAGACGGCGAAGCCTGCCACGACATCCGATGCATAGTGGACGCCCAGATAGATGCGGCTCACGCCGACCATCAGGATTGTGAGGGCAAAGAGGGCGCAGAGCACATAGCGCAGGACCTTGTCCTTCTCGTAGTGCCAGACCATCCAGAGCATGAGCCCGTAGAATGCCATGCTCACCATCGAGTGGCCTGAAGGGAAGCTGTAGCCTGTCTCCGCGATAAGGCGGAAGCCCTCGGGACGGGGGCGCTGGATGAGGTTCTTGAGAAGGACATTCAGCACAAGCGTGAGCGCCAGATTCAGAAGGGCGCATCTGCCTGGCTGCTTGCCCGGAGCAAAGGCGGTGATCACAAGGCACATGACAAAGAGGACGACAGGGGAGGCAAGGCTCGAGAACTGCTCCATGTAGGGCGTGAGCCAGTCGGCACGCATGCCTTCCACGATGGTGCGGTAGGCGACAGCATCGACCTTCAGGGCCTCTCCCGTGAAGAGATCCTCGACGATAGCAAAAAGGACAAGAAGCGCCATGATGACAATGGTCATGCGCTTGTGTGCGCATACCTCACGTCCGAATGCCTTGATCCACCTCATGGCATGCCCTCCTCAAGAAAAATGTGCGTGCATCTGCGTGCACGCACATCATAGTCCCTTGGTTCAGCTGCTTACAGGTTCGCTTCGAGCTCGCTCTCAAGCGATGCCTTCGGCATGTTGCCCACAAGGGTATGGACCGGCTTGCCATCCTTGAAGAGGATGAGCGTCGGGATGCTCACGATGTGGAAGCGGGTCGCCAGGCTCTCCTCCTCATCCACGTTGCACTTGTAGACGTCCATGCGGTCCTCGAGCTCCTTGCCGACCGCCTCGACCGTGGGGCCAAGGGCGCGGCAGGGCCCGCACCAGCTGGCCCAGAAATCCACAAGGACAGGCTTGGCAGAATCTGCCAGAACCTTGTCGAATGTCTCGGCTGTGATAGCTTCTGCCATCAGCTTCCTCCTTCATGCCGGATGTGCCTGGATGCAGGCAGAGTCTCATACCTGTGCACATTCGCGTTTCTTTGCAGCGCTTATACCCGGATAGTCTCCTTTTCTGTCAGGAACCAGACAGCGCATAAGGGGTAAGCTAGGGACATATGCAAGAAGGCAGGAGGTGTATCCGTGGAGCGCGAAGACGTGAGGAAGCGCTATATAGCGAAATCGCAGGCAGAGATTGCAAGTCTCTCCGAGCGCGGGCTCCAGATGTCTGGCAATGCCTTCTCGTCGCTCCTGATACTCAAAGGCGAGCTTGGACCAGGAGACCAGGGAGGACGCACGCTTCTTGCGGGACCTGATGGCAAGGCTCTGGCAGCGGCCTTTGCAAAGCTTGGCTATGCGCCGGAGGACTGGTGTGCGCTTTCCACAAAGACGGCAGCGGGCGAGGACGTAGACCCCGACCTTCTGCGCGAAGCCATCGCCGTGCTCGATCCTGCAACTCTTGTCATTTCCGATGAGGCGGCATCGGCCTGCGTGAAGGAGGCCTATGCAGAGGAGCTCTCGCACGTCGAGGACTTCGCGACGGCCATGCTCGAGCCGGGGCATGTGGCAGAGGTCTGCGGCATGCGTGTCATGGATCTCGGCGGCTTCGAGGCAGCGCTTTCCGATCCCAAGAAGAAGCAGATTGTCTGGGCCTATCTCAAGAAGCTCCCTCCCCTGGGAGAGCCGTACTAGGCCTTCTGCCGCACTGCCTAAAAGTTGGTATGAAATCTCCTGAACCTGCTTAGCGGAAAGCAGGCAAATGCGCAGGTGCGCTATGCTTTTTGAAAGCTTGGCATATGCACATTCCGGCTGCGGTACTCTGTAAGTATAACTGTCACGCCCGCACTCCGGGCAGGCAAGGAGGTTTCCCGTGGCCAATGTAGCAGCACCTGTCGATCCGACCCAGACTCCTGAGTGGGCAAAGCTTTCCCAGGACTTCAAGAAGATGCAGGATGAGGGCATCTCCCTCAAGAAGTGGTTCGCAGACGATCCCGAGCGTGTGAACAAGCTCAGCTTCGATGTGAATGACCTGCACTTCGATCTTTCCAAGAACCTTGTCACAGACGAGACGGTCAAGGACCTCGTCGCTCTCGGCCGTGCCGTGCACCTCGAGGAGCGCCGCGACCAGATGCTCAAGGGCGTCCACATCAACACGACCGAGGACCGCGCTGTCCTGCATTCTGCACTCCGCCGTCCGGCATCCGACGAGGGAAAGCTCATCGTCGACGGCCAGGACTGCGTGAAGGACGTCCATGAGGTGCTCGACCGCATGTATGCCTTCGCCGACCAGGTGCGCTCCGGCGCATGGAAGGGCGTCACCGGCAAGAAGATCGAGAATGTCGTCTCCATCGGCATCGGCGGCTCCGACCTCGGCCCGGTCATGGCTTATGAAGCTCTCAAGCCCTACCTCAATGGCGGCATTCAGGTCCGCTACATCTCGAACATCGACCCGAACGATGCAGCCGAGAAGCTGAAGGGCCTCGATCCTGAGACCACCCTTGTCATCGTCGTCTCCAAGACATTCACGACGCTCGAGACAATGACGAACGCACGCGAGGTCAGGACCTGGCTCATCGATACGCTCAAGGCCCAGAAGGCTATCGATGGCTCCGATTCCTCCATTGCCGATGCAATCAGGCACCACTTCGTCGCCGTCTCCACGAACCTCGAGGGCGTCGAGGCCTTCGGCATCGATCCTTCCAACGCCTTTGGCTTCTGGAACTGGGTCGGCGGCCGCTACTCCGTCGATTCCGCAGTGGGCCTCTCCCTCATCCTCGCTTTTGGCCGCGAGGTCTTCGAGGAGTTCCTCTCCGGCTTCCACGATATGGATGTCTACTTCGCATCCACGCCGCTCGAGCAGAACGTCTGCGCCCTCATGGGTCTCCTGAACGTCTGGTATGTGAACTTCTTCAAGGCTGAGAGCCACGCCGTGCTTCCGTACGACCAGTACCTGCACCGCTTCCCGGCCTACCTCCAGCAGCTCACGATGGAGTCGAATGGCAAGTCCACGCGCTGGGATGGCACCCCTGTCACGACCGAGACGGGCGAGATCTTCTGGGGCGAGGCGGGCACGAATGGCCAGCACGCCTTCTACCAGCTGATCCATCAGGGCACGCGCCTGATTCCTGCTGACTTCATCGCCTTCGTGAATACCCCGAATCCGACGAAGGACGGAGACCAGGACATCCACGAGCTCTTCCTCGGCAACTTCCTCGCACAGACAAAGGCCCTTGCCTTCGGCAAGACCGCTGATGAGGTCCGTGCAGAGGGCACGGCTGAGTGGATGGTGCCGGCACGCTGCTTCGAGGGCAACCGTCCGACGACCTCCATCTTCGGCGAGGCGCTGACGCCGCATGCACTTGGCGAGCTCATTGCCCTCTATGAGTACATCACGTTCACCGAGGGCACGGTCTGGGGCATCGACTCGTTCGACCAGTGGGGCGTCGAGCTTGGCAAGCAGCTTGCAAAGCAGATCACCCCTGCCTTCCACGACGACGAGGCACTTGCACAGCAGGACAGCTCCACGAAGGAGCTCATCGCCTTCTACCGCGCACATCGCAAGTAAGGCACGATACAAAAAGATCCGTCTGGGGAGCCTGGCAGCTTGATCTGCCAGGCTCCTTTTCGGTAACAGCCTTGCTTCATCCGTCTGCCCGATTGCTGCATTCATGGATAAGGCGCTTTAGTATGATGAACGAGTTACGCGCGTGCGCTTCGGCCAGCGGAGAAGGGATGTGCTGTCCCATGAAGAGCCTCAATCCTTATGCAGGAGAGATACCGGTCTCTGCCATCCATACGATGACAGAGGTTGCCTATGAATATGACGCTATCAACCTCTCGCAGGGATTTCCGTCCTTCACGCCGCCGAAAGCCCTGACCGACCGTCTCTCCGAGGTCACGCACGGAGGCCCGAACCAGTATGCCATCTCCTATGGCGCGGCGAACTTCCGCGAGGCGCTGACGCAGAAGGTCAACCGCTTCACAAAGATGGACTTCGACCCCGATGAGAATGTCGTCGTCTGCAATGGCTGCACAGAGGCGCTGCTCGTCGCGCTCTTCACGGTTGTCGCGCCAGGAGACAAGGTTGTCGTCTTCGACCCCTGCTACGAGAACTATGTGCCCGATATCAGGATGGCAGGAGCTGAGCCCATCTTTGTCCAGCTCACACCGCCTTCGTTCAGCTTCTCGGAAGAGGAGCTGGATCGTGCCTGCTCAGACCCTGCCGTGAAGGCGCTCATCCTCAACAACCCGCATAACCCTTCCGGCAAGGTGTTCGATAGGGACGAGCTCACAGCTATTGCCCATATCGCAGAGGCGCACGACCTCTATGTGATCACGGACGAGGTCTATGAGCACATCGTCTATGAGCCGATGGAGCATATCTACTTCTGCACGCTTCCTGGCATGGACAGGCGGACAATCATGTGCAGCTCGCTTTCCGAGACGTTCTCCATCACGGGCTGGCGCCTGGGCTATCTCTATGGGCCGAAGGAGATCGTGGATACGGCCAAGCGGGTGCACGAGCGCTTCTCGAACTCATCTTCTGCCCCTCTCATGGAGGCAGCGGTGGCCGGCCTCATGTTCCCTGATGCCTACTACGAGGCGCTCAAGGCCACGTATACGGCAAAGCGGCGTCTCTTCTGCAGCGGGCTCGATGCTCTTGGTATCCCCTATATCCAGCCACAGGGCACCTTCTATGTGCTCTGCGACATCTCCGGCTTCTCCATGGGGTCAGACGCCCGCTTCGCGCTCGAGTTTGCACGTAGGGTCGGCGTGGCAGGCGTTCCTGCCTCCTACTTCTTCCAGCATCCGGAGCGCCGCTATATCCGCTTCCACTTTGCACGCGAGGACCGCATCCTGAACGATGCCCTGGAGCGCATGGTGCCGGCAAAGCGCCTCCTCGACTAGGCGCTCTCCGCCGCTGAAAGCGGAAGTCTCGTGGAGCTTCTGGCCTTGCCACAGGCATCCTCTTTGTGGCAGGCAGCCTTTCCGCTATACTTTTTCATCGCAAGTGCATTCGATGGGTTCGGGCGACGCACTGTTCCGAACCTGGTCAGGGCCGGGAGGCAGCAGCCATAAGGAGCCTCGGGCGGGCGCCCGTTCCCATCGAATGCACTGCATGAGTGCCTCCAGGACTTCTGCCCTGCGAGGCATTCTCTGTATAAAGGGCTTCTGTAAGGAGAAGGTCAGTGCCGTTCATCAATGCGATTGCCGAGCTCATCCACGATCCGCGTACTGCCATCGCTGCCTGGATCGCAGCAGGTCCGCTCTATGCCTATGGCTTCATCTTCCTGATCGTCTTCATCGAGACGGGTGTCGTCTTCTTCCCGTTCCTTCCGGGGGACTCGCTTCTCTTTGCTGCCGGCTTCTTTGCCCATAACGGGGGCTTCAACATCTACCTGCTTCTGGCCTGCGCCTGGGCAGCCGCCATCCTCGGCGACCAGTGCAACTTCATGATTGGCCACTTCTTCGGACGCAAGATCGTCGCCTCCGGCAAGGTGAAGGCCATGACGCCGGAGAGGGTCAAGAAGACGGAGGACTTTCTCGACAAGTGGGGTCACCTCGCGATCTTCCTGGGCCGCTTCTTCCCGTTCATCCGCACGTTCGTGCCGTTCCTCGCCGGCATGGGTGGCATGCACTGGAGGAACTTCGTGATCTTCAATATCCTCGGTGGTGTCTGCTGGTCCACGCTCTTCACGCTGCTGGGTTATTTCTTCGGCGGCATCCCTGCTGTCCAGGAGCACTTCGAGCTTGTCATTGTCGGCATCATCCTCGTCTCAGTCATCCCGGCTGTCGTGGGAGCCTTGAAGGCGAAGTTCGGCAAGAAGAAGGCACCTGAGGCAGAGTAGGCACGTCTGTGACGTTTCTGCGACCTGTCCTGCATCGGGTGCTACAGTAGTTTCAGCGTGTAGCGTACAGACGAAAAAGTGCAGGGCAAAGCGTGCGGATCGAAGATTCGGCCTGCACGCTTTTTTGTGTACGCGGAAAGGAATGGGAACATGCCGAAAAACAGGGTGCAGGGAATCATCTTCGGAGTGCTCATGAGCGTGACGATGGCATACGGGATGGAGATCTACAACGTTGCCTGGAAGATGGGGATCCCGACCATGCCGGGAGGGTTCTCGAACATGACAAACGACGTGTTCCTGGGAGCCCTCATCGAGGCTTCCTACATGTGGCTCTTCGTGTTCCTGTTCTCGAATCTCTGGGGCACTCGTGTGGGAGCAGGCCTTTCGGCCAGGCTTGTCGATCCTGGCCATGACAACGCATTTCTCTGCACGGTCGTGCGCTCTTCCTGCACCGTGCTCATCATGTGCCCGACCATGAGCATGGTGGCATCCATCCTCTTCAATGTCATCCTCGGCGGCATGCCGATCGTGCAGCTTCCTGCCATCTTTGTCGGCACCCTCATCAAGAACTTCCCGATGGCGCTGCTGTGGAATCTCTTTGCAGCAGGCCCGATCTCGCGTCTTGTCTTTGCGAAGTGCTTCAGTCATGTGGGGGAGAAGCAGGAAGAGGCTGCTCCTGAAGGTACTGAGGCATAGCAGCATCTGCAATCTCTAGGAAAGCCAGGGCCAGGAAGATCCTATGGGACTCTTCCTGGCCCTTCTGCATTTCCAATCGAATGATGGAAGATGGGAATGCTGCAGGTAAGACAACTGTCGTTGCTGCTCTGTCGTTCATGAGGGCAGCTGTGCTGGGAGGAAACCTGCCTCAGGGCGCCATAAGAGATTGCTGCCGCTGCGGAAAGGGCCATAAGAACGAGGAGACTGTCTTCGATATCCAGTTCCAGATCGATGGACAGGCTTACGACTATGGATTTGGCTGCCTGCTGGCAGATCTCAAGATTACATCCGAATGGCTCTATGCGCTTGGAGCCGAATCAAAGCTGCTCTTCCAGAGAGATGAGGCTGAAAGCATAGACTGTACCGGGATAGAAGATGGCGCATCCGACAGCGATTGCATGCGTCTCGATGTGTACAGGGATGATTTCCTGCACAAGGAAGCTTCTGGCCTTGGGTCCGATCTCTTCCTTTCTGCCATAAGTGCCGATAGAAGCTTCTCTCAGGAATCTCCGCTCAGCGCATTCCATAGGGCTATGAAGGTGGTTTGCTGAAGGCGTCGACGTGATTGGTGCTGGCCAGGTTCCCGCCACAACGGAATACTATGCGGATGGAAGCGGCCTGGACAAGGTCGCTCAAGTGCTGGCATCGCTCGATACGGGCATCACGGGCCTCGAAAAGCAGCAGCTCTCGATGGATGAGATTGAGAAATACATGCCTCCAGAGGCTCTGCTCACGCTCAGACAGTTTCTCAAGGCTTCTGCACCCCAGACGCCTGACGGGAAGCTCTCTGTCACATTTAGGAGCGGTAACGCCTTCCTGGGGATAGATCTCAAGGGGTCAGAAGAGCCTCGGGCCACTGTCCTCAAGATCAGACACGAAGGCTCCTTGTATGATTTCGACTTCCAGGATGAATCGGATGGCGCCAAGCGGCTCTTCGATCTCATGGATTTCCTCTTCACGCATAGCCATGAGAAGGCCTTCGTGATCGATGAGCTCAGCAGGAGTTTTCATCCCATGCTGACCCAGCAGCTTGTAAAGCTCTTCAATGAAGTGCATGCAGAAGATGGATGCCAGCTCATCTTCACGACGCATGAAGATGCCATCATGTCCTACGAATATTTCCGTCGTGACGAGATCTGGTTCGTGGAACGCGGATCGGATGGATGCACGAGACTGTATCCTCTTGACAGATTTGCTCAGGATGGCGCACGTTCCGATGCTCGCATAGGAAAGAAGTATATGGAGGGAAGATTCGGGGGAGTGCCCCACATTTCTGGCTCCGGGGCCCTTGAGGCGCTGTCTACAAAGCCGGATGAATGATATTTTCGATAACAGTTTAAAGCATCTGGCTATGGTGATCGCACAGCGAAAAGAAAGAGACGGTGGGATGGCGATTTCACTGCCATTCCACCGTATCAAAATAAGGTGACCCGAGAATCAGCTAGGCTCTTCTCTGCTGTCTGAATGACTCAAACCGAAGAGGCTAGAGCAGCATCTCACAACCATTGGCAAGCTGCAAAGTGACTTTGAGCTTGCCACCAAGAGCTTCTGCATAGCGACGGATTGAGCTTACTGTCATAGCATCAACATCGCCGGTCTCGATTTGCGAGACCCGATTCTGAGAAACTCCCATTGCGTCAGCGACCTGCGTCTGTGTCATGTGCTGCTGTTTGCGTGCGCTTCGGAGATTGTACGCTTCGATATACGCCTGAGTATCTTCGCGAGCTTTTGCCATGTCCTTTTCAGTAATGCCGCGCTCGCGCATAATGTCTTTTGCAGTAAGCATTTTCGGACCTCCTATAGCTCTCTCAGATGTTCGCTCCATAGATGTTCAGCTTGAGGTATCGCTTTCTTGTACCAGCCAGACCATTTGTCTTTCTTGTTCTTCCCTGATGCCTTGTTTCCTCCTACAAGTAGGATGGCAGATCGTTTCGGATCGAATGCAAACAGGATGCGTATCTCGGTCTCTCCGGGAGATGCGGGTCTAAGTTCCTTCAGATTTTTGACGCTTGAACCTTTAAGGGTATCAACAAGTGGACGTCCCAATGCTGGCCCTTGCATCTCAAGGATGTCTGTCGCCGCAAAGATGTATTTCAATGTCTCGTCATCAAGTGACGCGACCCATTCCCTGATAGGGCCGAAGTCAACCTGCCACATGCACCCCCCCTCTCTGTTGTCCGAACTAATAGAAATATAGCATATATATGATATTTAGGAAGTCTTCCCCTCCTAATAATGAGCGCTTCAATACTTCCTGTAGGAGTCTTGCCCCGTCGAGTGAGACATCTGCATTGATGGGGCATGGTTCCCTCTAAGCACATCGCTGGCTTTGAAGATGCATGGAGCTATTACAATGACCGGCATGTACGCGTCCCACTGCCTCTTCTCCGCATGGTTATATTTCCCGATCGGGCAAGCTCTGGGCTTTTCGTGGCTGGAGCCTGCCTGCGTCGTATAATGCAGATGAATCAATGAGTGGCCCTTTTGGCGTAAGTCCAGTTGATGAAAGGGTCGCTCGCCTCTGCGGGCATGGCCCTGTGCTGTTGCAAAAAGCTCGTAGAGGAAGGAATCTATGGCACAGACAAATGCATCTCAAAGCGCGCAGCCGAAGCTGTGGACGAAGGACCTTGTCCTTATCATCCTCGTGAATCTCTGCGTCTTCACGAACCACATCATGAGCCTTTCGACGTTCCCGTTCTTCATCCAAAGCTTGGGCGGGACCGAGGCAATTGCCGGCATCTGCGCAGCTGTCTTCTCGTTCGTCGCTGTCATCATCCGTCCGTTCGTGGGCTGGTGGCTCGACAACGGCGTCAGACGCACTGCCCTCGTTATCGGCCTTCTGCTTCTCGGCCTGGCGCCTCTGGGCTATGTGTTCGTGCCGACGCTCTCTCTGGCGATAGCGCTCCGCATGGTCCACGGCGTCGGCCTCTCGTTCTCGAACTCCACGACCGCAACCGTCGCTTCTGACGTTATCTGCCGTCCGCGCTTTGCTGAAGGCATGGGCTACTTCGGGATGGCAACAGCTCTGGCATCGGCTATCGCACCTGCCCTCGGCCTCGAGCTCATGTACGGCTTCGGCTTCCAGGTGCTCTATGCCACCGCAGCCGGCATCGCGCTTCTTGGCCTTGTCCTCTTCATGTTCATCCATGCCCCCAAGGTGGAGGTGCCGCACAAGAAGCTTGACCTCAAGACCATCATCAACAGGGACTCGCTTCCTGCCACGGTCACGATGCTTGTCTTCATGTTCACGTTCGGCGCCCTCGAGAACTTCGTCGCCCTCTTTGCCTCGGAGAATGACCTGCCTTCGGGCTCCATCTACTTCCTCGTTATGTCTGCGATGCTCCTGCTCGTCCGTGTGACTCTGGGCAAGCTTGTGGATGAGAAGGGCGAGGCCTTCTTCGTCTACAGCTGCAACGCTGCAATGCTTGTGGTCTTCCTGCTCTTGGCCTTCGTGCCGACGACAGTGACCTTCATCCTCTCTGCCATCTTGGCTGGCTATGCCTTCGGCGGCCTCGAGCCGAGCCTCCAGTCCATGGCAGTGCACACGGCAGATGATGCAAGCAGGGGCTCTGCGAACTCCACGTTCCTCTGCGGCTACGATATCGGCTACGGCCTGGGTGGCGGCGTCGCAGGCTCGCTCATCACGGCTGCCGGCTACACGACGATGTGGTCCGTGGTTTCTCTTGCCTGCGTCGTCTCCGTGCTCATCTACTTCTTCTGGGCACGCCACTCCGACACGTCCTTCACGAAGCTCCTGAAGGCGCGCGGAGAATAGGAACCTGCACCATATGCATGAAAGAAGCGGCTGGCACCTCTGGCGCTAGCCGCTTCCTGCATAACCATGCCTGTTCTTGCGCTGCTACTTCGCAGAGATCACGTAGAGCTCGTAGCCGTGGGCGTGGCGGGAGATGGAGTACTCGAAGGCCTTGCCGTCGTCGAGGAAGGCCGTCTGCTCCACCTCGAGCAAGGGGCTCGTCTTCGACTCATGGAGCTCTTCAACCTCGAGCTGGGTGGGGAGCACGGCACGCACGGTCCTGTGGGCGCTCGAGATCTTGAGGCCAAGATCGTCCTCGATGAAGGAGTAGATGCTTGTCTCGACCGCTGCGGTCTTGAGGTCGGGGATAACGTCGATCGGCATGAACGTGTACTCGATGGCAAGCGGCACATCGTTTGCCGAGCGGACGCGCACGATATGGTAGACGAAGCCATCCTTGTCCATATCGAGGGCATGGGCCACCTTGTCGGAAGGACGCTCGACCGTGAACTCAAGAACCTTCGTCGAGACCTTCTCGCTTCTTGCCCTGTGTTCCGCCATGAACCCGGTCATCTGGTTCGAGTATTCGCCCATCAGGGCTTCGGGCACCTTCTCGCCGAGCTTCTTCACGAAGGAGCCGGAACCTCTGCGCCTCGAGATATAGCCCATGGCCTCGAGCTGGTCCATGGCCTTCTTGATTGTGATCTTGCTGACGCCGTACTTTTCGCACAGCTGCGCCGTGGAGGGAAGCTGGGAGTAGGGAGCATAGGCGCCGGACTCGATGCCTTCCACGATATCGTCGATGACTGCTTGGTATTTCAGCACGTTCTGCCTGCTCTCATATACTGGGACAGCTTCGCACATACCCGCGCTCCGACCTGTCCATACGGCTGCATGGCCTCTACTCATGAATAGCAGAGTCCCGCAGGCAATGGGAGCCTGACACGGAAAAAGCGGGATAGCCTGATGTGTGGAGAAGGGGATGCATCCGGCAATCTGGCTGCCTGCTGCGCTGGCTGCTCCTTCCTCCTTCGGGCCCATCCGCCCTTCTGCTGTTCTGTGCCGTCTCCGGCAGCTTCCCGTCCCTTTTCTGCAGCATGCGTCGCAGGGGTGACCGTTTGTGCCACAAGAAGCCTCGAAGCCTCTCCATCGGCTATCTTGAGAATCGGAAAGCAAGAGGCCGGACAAACCGGCTTGGGGAAGAAGGGCTGTCCTGTGGATACCGAAGCAATACTCAAGAAGCTGACGCTCGAAGAGAAGTGTGCCCTGCTCGTGGGTGCCACCGCCTTCGGCACGCGCGAGATCAAGCATGCCGGCGTGCCGGAGCTCGTCTTCTCCGATGGCCCTCACGGGCTCCGCCGCCAGGCAGAAGGCGCAAACCATCTCGGCATCGGCGGCTCGCTTCCGGCGACCTGCTTCCCGACAGCAGTGACGCTCGCTGATACCTGGGATACAGATCTTGTCGAAGAGGTCGGCGAGGCCTTGGGCGAGGAAGCTGCCGTCGAGGATGTGAACGTGCTTCTCGGACCGGGCATCTGCATCAAGAGGAGCCCTTTGGGCGGCCGTGACTTTGAGTACTACTCCGAAGACCCCTACCTTGCCGGCAAGATGGCTGCCGCCTATGTGCGCGGTGTCCAGTCCAAAGGCGTCGGCTCCTGCGTCAAGCACTTTGCTGCGAACAGCCAGGAGACCCGCCGCCAGGCATCCGACTCCATCCTCGACGAGAGGACGCTCCGCGAGATCTATCTTGCGGCCTTCGAGATCGTGGTCAAGGAGGCAGCGCCCAAGGCGGTCATGTCGAGCTACAACCGCGTGAACGGCGTCTATGCAAACGAGAACACGCACCTTCTTCAGGACATCCTCTACGGAGACTGGGGATACAAGGGTGCTGTCGTGACCGACTGGGGCGGCTCGAACGACCATGTTGCAGGCGTCGCGGCAGGATCGCACTTCGAGATGCCGGTACCGGGGCTCGACTCCACCCGCGAGCTCATCGCAGCCGTGAAGGATGGCAAGATCTCCCAGGACCTGCTCGATCAGCGTGTCTCCGAAGCGCTCGAGCTTATCCTCTCGACGCATGACGCAACAGCAAACGCTGCCTCCTCCTTCGACGAGGAGGGACACCATGCGGTAGCAGAGCGTGCTGCAGCGGCTGGCATCGTCCTTCTCAAGAACGAGAAGGCAGGGGAGAAGCCGCTCCTGCCGCTTGCACCAAAGACGAAGGTCGCCCTCATCGGCGACTTTGCAAAGGAGCCCCGCTACCAGGGTGCCGGCTCCTCGCTCGTGAACCCGACGAAGCTTGAGACGCTCCTCGAATGCATCCAGGACTCCGGCCTCGACTTCGTGGGCTACGAGCCGGGCTTCGAGCGTTCGGGCGAAAAGAATGCCGAGCGTGCCCAGGCGGCAGCCGCTCTTGCAGAGAGGGCAGATGTCGTCCTGCTCTGCCTGGGACTTCCTGAGTCTGAAGAGTCCGAAGGCATGGACAGGACGAGCTTCGAGCTTCCGGCAAACCAGGTCGCGCTCGTGAAGCAGCTGAGCTCTGTGAACAGCAATATCTGCTGTCTTCTCTCCTCAGGCGGCGCGGTCGCGACCGACTGGGCAGACGAGGTGCCGGCCCTTCTCTATCTCGGCCTTGGCGGCCAGGCAGGGGCACGCGCTGCGCTCGAGGTGCTCACGGGTGCCCAGAACCCCTCCGGCAAGCTTGCAGAGACCTGGCCGAAGGCTCTCGCAGATACCCCATGCGATGGCATCTTCCCGTCTGACGATGCCGATGCCCAGTACCGCGAAGGCATCTATGTGGGATACCGCTACTACGAGACGGCGAAGGTCCCTGTAGCGTTCCCGTTCGGCTATGGCCTCTCCTATACGACATTTGCCTACAGCAATCTTTCTGTCCATGTGAAGCAGTCCGACGTGAAGGCAGGAAAGCTCCCCACCGCAACGGTCACGTTCGATCTCAAGAACACGGGCACCCGTGCTGGCGCCGAGGTGACAGAGGTCTATATATCAAAGCCCAAGGCACGCATCTTCCGTCCCGCCGAGGAGCTCAAGGGATTTGCGAAGGTCGCGCTTGAGCCGGGCGAGAAGAAGACCGTGACCATCGAGCTCGACGAGCGCGCCTTCCGCTACTTCAATGTGGCGACGGGTGCCTGGGAAGTCGAAGGCGGCAACTATGAGGTCAAGGTCGGCGGCTCGAGCGAGCACCAGGCCTTGAAGGCAGCCGTGCTCCTGGCTGATACGCATGCCCCCGATCCCTACAGGGGAAGAAACATCCCCGAGTACCGTACGGGTGCTGTGCACGGCATTGCGAAGGAGGAGTTCGAGGAGCTCCTCGGCAGGAGGCTTCCTGAGCCGCGCGTGACGCTCGACAGGAACACCTGCTTCCGCGACCTCAACCACGGCAGGAGCCCGATCTTCTGGATCGTCTGGCTCGTGCTCCAGCATCTCGTGAAGAAGGGCGCCAAGGAAGGACGTCCGAACCTGAATGTCCTCTTCATCTACAACATGCCGCTTCGCGCCCTTGCGAAGAACGCCGGACAGTTCGTGTCGATGGGTCTTGTCGATGCGCTTGTCCGCGAGATCCAGGGCTGGGGACTCTGCGGCCTTGTGCCTGCAGCGATCGTCCAGATCTTTGCAGGAGGCTTCTTCCTGCTCGTCTGGTTCCTCTGGTTCTTCGTGCCGCTTGCCTACGAGCTTATCAAGAATCTCGTGCTCAACGCACGGGGCGAGAAGCTCCTCGCAGCGCAGGACCGCAACTGATATAGGCAGCCACCTCGAGAGAAGGGATTCGTTTCATGAGCTTCAAGACGTGGACCCAGGAGCATGAGACGCTCTGGGAATTCATCAAGTTCCAGGTGCTGAGCAACATCTCCACGGCAACGCGCTTCATCTGCACCTGGATCGGCACGGCGCTCTTCATCAATGCGATGCAGCTGACGAGCCCGTTCTCGTTCCTCATCTTCGACTACACGACGCCGGGCTCCCATGGCCTGGGCGGGTTCATCACCTTCCTGATTGCTGAGGTGCTGGCACAGGTCGTGAACTTCTTCGTCCAGATGAAGTGGGTCTTCAAGTCGACCGCTGACTTCTCGAAGTCCGCACCGAAGTACGCCGTGCTTGCCGTCATCATCGTCGTCGTGAACCTGATACTGCCGGGCCATGTCACGGCCTTCTGCGAGAGCACGTGGGGCATGGGCGCCGAGCTTGCCGGCACCATCGCTTCTGTCGTCAACACTCTCCTCGCTGTCGTCGTGAGCTTCCCGCTCCTCAAGTTCTGGATCGCTCCGGACAAATAAGGCTTCCTGGTATCTCCCCATACCTCCCCCTTTATAGGGAAGGCCGATATCTAAGTAAAATGCACTTAGATATAGTGAGTCAAAAAAACTTAGAAAAACTGAGATTATCTGTATAAAACTATCTCAGCCGGCAATATATATAAGCGAAACCCGAGGAGGCCCAGAAGGGCCTCCGGAACACTTGAAGGAGTGGTAACGATGGCAGGAATGGTTCC
>OGYD01001007.1_pt1 | contig 22773 bp, 17 predicted proteins | sample 1576441 | NCBI WGS metagenome assembly OGYD01 (sample SAMEA3541537, study PRJEB24748) | human gut metagenome | biome: human gut; feature: human-associated habitat; material: faeces | place: China | collected 2012 | reverse complement strand
TCCCAAACGGTTGTACGGCTTTACATAGTGGGATCTTTTGGGTGGCAAGTGGGAGAATTGCCATTGCTCTGTGCGGGGAGGTATGGTATAGTGTAGATACTTGTAAAAAACCCGGAGGGCGAAAGATGATTTTTTACTTAGAAGAAAATCGCATTTTTGTGCTGGAGACGGAGAACACACACTATGTGTTCGGCATTGACCCGGCAGGGTATAATCGGCATTTGCACTGGGGTGCCAAGTGTGACCCGGCGGATTATGCTTTTACGAAGATCGGTGACGAAAACTCCAATCATTCCATGCTGGACGAATACCGACAGGAGCTGACTCCCTTTGGATCCACCGTGTACCGCACCTGTGACCTGAAGGCGCAGTTTGCAGACGGCTGCCGGGAGGTGGCGCTGCGCTACACCGGCTATCGGCTGGAGGACGATACCCTACGAGTTGCGTTTGCGGACGCGTACTATCCCTTGCAGGTGCGCCTGGGCTACCGGGTGTATCCGGGGCTGGATATCATCAAGCGCTGGGTGGAGGTGGAGAACACCGGCTCTGCGCCGATTTCCTTTGAGCGGCTGTTTAGTGCCGGGTTCTCTCTGCCCGGTATGGACCCATATACTTTTGAGAATACCAACGGTGCTTGGGGCGGTGAATTCCTGCCCTGCCGCACGGTGCTGGATGGGGGCAATTTGGTGTATGAGAGCCACCGTGGCGCGTCCAATCATAATCAGTCGCCGTATTTTATCGCCCACCGCGGTGCCACGGAGACCCGGGGCGCAGTGTACTTTGGTTCTCTGGCATACAGCGGCAATTTTAAGGTAATTGCCGGGCGGGATCTGTACGGTATTACCCGGGTGAGTCTGGGTATGAACGACTTTGATTTTTCCCATACTTTAGAGCCGGGGGCGCGCTTTGAGACTCCGCCGGTGTACTGTGGCAAAACGGAGGGATTGGGCGAAATGTCTCGCCAAATGAACCGCTTTTGTTTGGAACACCTGTTGCCGTCCCGATTCCGGGCAGAGCCGCTGCCGGTGCTGTACAATTCCTGGGAGGCCACGGAATTTAATGTAAATGTGGCGGACCAGACCCGCTTGGCGGAGATTGCCGCGGGGATCGGGGTGGAGCTGTTTGTGATGGATGACGGCTGGTTCGGTGCCCGCAACAACGACCGTGCCGGGCTGGGGGACTGGTTTGTGAACCCGGCAAAGTTCCCGGGCGGCCTGGACGAACTGATCGGCAATGTAAACGCCCTGGGTATGGATTTCGGTCTGTGGGTGGAGCCGGAGATGGTGAACCCGGACAGCGACCTATACCGTGCCCACCCGGACTGGACATATCACTTCCCACACCGTCACGCAGATGAGCTGCGCCATCAGCTGGTGCTGAATATGACCCGCAGCGATGTGCAGGCGTATATTTTAGATTGCCTGGATCGGCTGCTGACAAACCACAATATCCGCTATATCAAGTGGGATATGAACCGGCCGTTCTCCCAGGTTGGGGCGGAGAATTTGGCGGATCCCAAGATGTATTCTTACCTGCACACCATGGCAGTGTATCGGATCGTGGATGAACTGAAACGCCGTCACCCGGCGGTGCAGTTTGAAAGCTGTGCCTCCGGCGGCGGTCGGTGCGATTTAGGAGCCATCAGTCACTTTGACCAGGTGTGGACCAGCGATAATACAGACGGTATTGACCGGATGACCATACAAAAAGGCTATTCCATGCTCCACCCCATTAAGACTATGCGAGCGTGGGTAACGGATATTGCCGGGATCAACAAACCATGCTCCCTGGACTTCCGCTTCCATATCGCTATGCAGGGGGCGCTGGGCCTGGGCGGCAATTTGGAGAAGTACAGTCCGGAAGAGCTGGAGATCTGCCGCCGCAATGTGGCGCTGTATAAAGAGATCCGCCCGCTGGTGCAGTTTGGCGATCTGTATCGGATTCTGGACGCGGATCGGGACGAGGTGCTTTGCAACCAGTATGTCAGCCGGGACAAAATGCAGGCGGTTTTGTTTCTGAGTGCCCGGGGCACCCGGTTCTTTAAAAAGAAGATGAACCTGCGCTTTGCGGGTTTGGCGCCGGACAGGGCGTATGCTTTTACATTGGACGGCGTGGCGTACAAAAAAGGCGGCGCCTTCCTCATGGAAGTGGGCCTGCCCGTCTATGTGCGTGGTGCCAATTATAATCAAATCGTCCGCTTGACCGCAGTGGAATAAATAAAACACGGCAGGACACCTGCCGTGTTTTGCTTTATAGATTTGCGATCAGCCACCGGAGCATTTGTATGTTGGTCTCTGCCAATTCCGCATATTTATCGTGTGCACTGAAATAAGCAATACAAATGATCTGAATGGAATAGATCACATAGGGAACAGCGGTCATTTCCTGTTCGTTCAGTGCGCATACCCTGTGGTAGCCTTGGATCAGATCATGGAGTATCGTCTTCCATCTTTCTAAATGGCGCCCATTGCCAAAGCATTCGGATAATATGGCAGTGGCACAATAGCAAAGGTCAAAGATCCGTATGTTTACTTCTGTCAAGTCAAAATCAATGAAGCCTATAAATGCTTTGCCGTCGAAGATCATATTGGAGGGATTCAGATCCCGATGGATCAGTTGCACCGGAAGCTGTGGGTACAACGGTTTGAACCCCTCTTTATATTGCGTGCAAAAGTCATCGTTCAGATGGGCGATCTTTTGTACCTGTTTCAGATTTTCCATACTATCCCGGTACAGATTGGCCTGCTGAAAATCCTGCGGGTCATACAGGCTTAGTTTTTTGTGCAAGTCGGCAATCTTTTCGCCAATGGTGTAGGCGAGGGTGGGGGCTTCAAAGACAGTGCGGCAGCAAAGCGGGGTGCCGTGCAGGCGCTTGGTCACCATAAAATAAAGTTCGCCCAGTTGTAAATAAGTGTCCGTATTATGCAATTTGACCACTTCATCAAACAGTATGGCTTTTTGGACCGCAGCTAAGTTAGTGGTGTATTTGATGATGTAGTCATCGCCCACATAGTAAGCATTTTCGTTTTGCCTGCCGGTGTTTTCACTTATGATCGGTTTTACGGTGCGGTTTGGCAAATCCCAATGGGACAGTATCTTTTGAATCTTGGCTTTTGACACCATAATATAGTCCTCCTGCAAAATGTTGATCCTATAGGGCTTGCTGCCGATATAGGCTTTTGTGAATGCTGACGGAGAACAACCGAATTCGCGCTGAAACGCTTTGTAAAATCCGGCGTATGTATCAAATCCAAAATCAAATGCAATATCTGTTTTCGGCCTTTTACTTTTCATCTCGTAAACGGCAAACAACAGCCTTCTGCGCAGCAGATATGCCTTTGGTGTAACGCCCAAGTACAGCTTGAATAGTCGTACCAAATGCACATAGGAATATCCGGCGACCCGGCTTAGATCCTCCGGCGTGATTTGGGATTTTATGTGCGCATCCATATAGTCGATGGCATTTTGAAGCAGTTGGCGGGTATCCACGGCCGTTCTCCTTTCTTCTCACTTGCAAGTGTATGCGTATTATACCATAAGGCGCATCAAATACCTTTCCTATGTGATCAAAAAAAGCAGTCGAGTCATCGACTGCTTTTTTGTATTCCGATTTTAGTGCCAGCCGTCACAGTAGTCTTTGTTGTGGGCAATGTAGGCGTCGGTCAGGGCGCAGGCCAGAGAATAGCTGTTTACCAGCGGGTGCAGGGTCAGGGCCTGCACGGCGGCGGCGCGGCTTTTCTCCCGAATGGCTTTGGAGGCCAGACGCTCGTAGTTCTTCACCCGGCGGATCAGCTCCAGATTTTGCTCGTCTACGGCGCCGATCCGATGGGGCATGCAGCCCTTTGGCCCCACCTCACAGGTGACCTCCACTACATCGTCCGGTCGCAGACCGTCTATGGCGTTGCCGTTTGGCACGCACAGGATCATGGGGCCGGTTTGGCCGCTTTGGGCGTTTTCTATGAATTTCAGCGCCACACCGGCGTAGCCGCCGTCGTCTTCTTCATAAATATCAAAGTGCCAGGGCTGGCTGCGTTTCTCGCCGGTTTCACTGGCCATATAACTGCCCTCTCGCATACCGTACCATTTATTGAATACCGCCAGGCAGCCTTCAAAATCGTTTTCAATATCCATTTGGCGCAGCTGGGCGGTCATTTGCCGGTTGATATCCAAAATCTGTTCACCACGGGTCTGGGGCGCTTTCAGAATATTGGCCACCGCCTGTTCCCGGTAGTAGAAGTAGTAGAGATATTCGTTGAGCACTGCGCCCCGATCCCGCAGCAGTTCTTTGGAGAAGTAGCGCATATCGCTGTTCTTGTAGGCGTCATCGTTCTCGATCAGATCGTGCAGAATCTCTTTGCCGTTTATGGTGATGCTTTTGAAGTAGGACAGGTGGTTGAGCCCGTACACTTCGCCGGTAATGTTCGCCGGGTTCGCCCCGTACAGCAGGGCAAAGGAGCGGAGCATGCCGGAGGGCGCGTCGCAAATGCCGTAGGTAAAATCGTAGCCCATATCCCGCAGGGTTTGGGACACTACCCCGGCCGGGTTCGTAAAGTTGAATACCTTTACGCTCGGTTTCGCATATTTCTTAATCAGTTCGCAGTAGGCAGCCAGCGCCGGTACGCTGCGCATGGCAAAGGACAGCCCGGCAGCGCCGGTGGTCTCTTGCCCCAGTACCCCGTGATCCAGGGCAATGCGCTCGTCTTTGGCACGCATTTCATCCTGCCCCACCCGAATGGTGGTGATTACATAGTCCGCGTCCTGTGCTGCTTCCACCGGGTCGGCAGTGAGGGAAAAGCGCATTTCCGGGCACAGCAGGCGCGCTACATGCGCCGCCATACCGCCGTAGATGCGCAGCTTTTCCTCGTCATTGTCCATAAAACACAGTTCGTCGATCCCCAGCCGCTTTGCCTTTTGGGCAATGCTTTTTGCCAGGAACATGGAGCGTACACCGCCTCCGCCAAGTACCGTGATCTTCATAGAACCCCTCCTGTATTCCCGCGCGCTCGCGCCAAATTTCCAATCTTATAGTACCCAATTCACCGCCCCTTTGTCAAGATGCAATCTCCGCTCTTCCAAACCCGGGCATACAAAAACGCACAGACAAACTGCCTGTGCGTTTTTTGTTCCACTCCTGCAATTGTGCAGTATTACAGCTTCTCCAGCAAGGGGAGCAGATCCGGTAGGCGGTGGATCTGGTATTCTACGGTGCCGTCGGTGGGGAGAGGCAGGCGGTTCGGGTTGTACCAGCAGGTGTGCATACCGGCGATTTTGCCGCCCAGCATATCGGAGGTCAGGCTGTCGCCCAGCATCAGGCTCTCGCTGCGCTTTACGCCCGGCAGGCTGGCAAAGCAAGCGTCGAAAAAGCCCAGTTGGGGCTTATTGGCGCCCAGGTACTCGGAGATAAACACCCGGTCCAGCAGAGGCAAAATGCCGCTGCTTTTCAGCCGCCCTTCCTGTACCCAGCCGGTGCCGTTGGAGGCCAGGCACAGGGTATAGCACCCATGGAGGGCAGAGAGCAGTTTTTTTGCTCCGGGGAGAAAGAAATGGCGGCTGCTCAGCCGTTCCATATAGTAGCGGTTCACTTCCTCCCGATCCAGGTCGCTGCCCAGGTGAGTCAGCAGCAGGTCAAAGCGGCGGTAGCCGATCTCCGATCGCTGAACTTTGCCTTGTTCCAGCAGCTTCCACTGGGCGTCGTTACCGGCACTGTACAGAGCCAAAATCTCATCTGAATAGGGCAGGGTGTAGTGGCGCATGGTTTCCTCCAGTGCCACTTGTTCCGCCTGCTGAAAGCTGAACAGCGTATCGTCTAAATCTAAAAAAATCGTAGTGATCATAGCGAGCTCCTTTGGCTCCAGTATAGCACAGCTGCCGCAGGGTGTGCAAGTCCCAAAAAACGGACGGCAGCTTGTACGTAGGCGCATTTTATGGTATGCTTTTTACCAAGGAGGTAGAGGAATGGATGCAATCAATTTGATTTTATTTGCGGTGCTTTTTGTGCTGCAGATGGCGATTCTCATTTTGCTGCTGCGCCGCCGCAGTGGGGATGCAGGGCACCAAACGGAACTGCTGGCGCGGCAGCTGCAAGCCCAGGACAATGAGCGCCGTGCCCAAATAGAGCGGTTGGAAGCGGCAGTGCAGACTCTGCGGGAGGATAACTACCGTCAGCAGGTGAAGCTGCTGGAGCTGGTCCAGAACCAAAGCGACAGCCAAACCCGGCGGTTGGGTGCCTTTATGGCAGAGATGCAAAAGAGCAATGAGCAAAAACTGGACCAAATGCGTCAAACGGTAGACGAAAAACTGACCGGCACCCTGAACACACGGCTGAATGCCTCGTTCCAGACTGTGTCTCAGCAGCTGGAGAGCGTGTACAAGAGCCTGGGCGAAATGCAAAAGCTGTCCTCCGGGGTAACGGAAAGCGTCAACGGGTTGAATCGGGTGCTTACCAATGTAAAGAGCCGAGGCACCTGGGCGGAGGTGCAGCTGGGCAATATTTTAGACCAGACGGTGCCGGGTATGTATGACACCAATGTGGCCACCAATCCCAAGTATAACGGTCGCGTAGAGTTTGCGGTGCGGATCCCGGCGGCGGACGGCAGCGGTCACGCCTGGCTGCCCATTGATTCCAAATTTCCTATGGAGGATTATGCACGCTTGACCGCAGCGGCTCAGGCCGGGGATCGACAAGGCATGGAAAGTGCCCAAAAGGCGCTGGAGCAGCGGGTGCGTGACGAGGCCAAGCTGGTGCGTCAGTACATTTCTGCCCCGGAGACCACACCCTTTGCGGTGCTGTATTTGGCCACTGAGGGGCTGTATGCGCAGATTCTGGGCAGTCGCAGCGGACTGGCGGAGAAGCTGCAGCAGCAGGGCATTTTGCTGGCCGGGCCCACCACGGTGACAGCGCTGCTTAATGCGCTGGCGATGGGCTTTCGCACCCTGGCCATCAACCGCAAAGCCACGGAGGTGTGGCAGGTGCTGGGTGCTGCTAAAATGCAGTATGAGAAGTTCGGCGACCTGCTGCAAAAGGCCCGTAAAAAGGTGGATGAGGCCGGCAAGGTGCTGGACGAGGCGGATCACCGTAACCACATCATTCAAAAGCACCTGCGCCGGGTGGAGACCCTGGACGACCCGACGGCAGCGGAAGCGGTACCGGAATTATTTGACTGAACAAACCCGATAAAAAGGGCGCCTGCTTACAGCAGACGCCCTTTTGCTTTACGCATACGCTTTGATAATTTCCCGTATCATACGAACATTGTCCTTGGTGTGTAGGGCGTTTGGAGCCTTGTATTCCAGCAAACAGCAGGGAATGTTCAGCTTTTTGTGTACCCAACCGATAGCGTAGCCTTCGTTTGCGGCATAGACGCCGTCTTTCATTTTGTTTAAGTGCAGGGTGCGATTGACGATTTGGCACAGCTTTTTGGTGCCTAAGGTTTCGTTAAGCCAGCCGTGGGCATTGATGTACACATTGGGCTTGCTGCGGAGAATAAAGTCTCGCAGGGCACGGGTCTCTTTGCCCTTAAACGGACCGAAATCCCGGTTTATATCAATATGCGCGGCGGTGCAGCGCCCAAAGGCTTTCTTGCCGGAGCGTTGTGCGTTTTTACCGGCAATGGCACCGTCCGGATTGGCGCAGGGTACAATAACCAATCGGTAATTGCCCAATTCCTCCGGGTGGGAAGCAAAGTGGGCGACCAAGTGGTTGGCAATGGCAGTCAGACGCTGTCCGTCTCTGGCATAATCGTCCTCAAAGCCGTGGATGGCAAAGTCAATAAACAGCGTCTTTTTGTACTTGCCGTTTGTCGGGGTGATGATATAGCCTTCCAAATTGCGATTTTGTACGGATTTGCCATAAACCACTTGGGTCACATGGTTGTGGTCTAAGGCCAACTGTGCGGCATTTGCATTCAGCGGCAGTGCCTTGTTTTGTACGCGAACGGTAATTCGTGCCGTAACACCATTATAGGTGCGTACGGTCAGTTGGGTTTTGCCTTTGGATTTGCCGGTAATATAGCCTTGTTTGTTGACTGTGGCTATGGCAGAATCCCGGGTCTTATAAGTGACGGTGTAGGCTGCGGTGCCACGGGCAAATTGTAGCTTTATCTTATGGTTGTTGGCGCCCTTTTGGATAACCACATCGCCGCCTTTGACGGCTAACTTGGTGGGTGCGGCCTTAACCGTAACGGTGCAAGCGGCGGTTTGGCGTCTGTAACGCACGGTCACTTTGGCTGTACCGATTTTTTTGGCGGTAACCACGCCGGATTTGCTAACGGCCAGTACGCTTGTGTCTGCGGAGCGATAGGTGCAGTCGGTAGGGTGGATACGAGAATTATTGAATTGAATACAAGCGGCTTTTTCGCCTAAGCCCAGCGCAACGGTGGTGCGCTTTAATGTTAGATTTTCTGCAGCATAGGCTGTGCAGGTGTTGCTGAGCAAAAACATAAGCAGCAATAGTGCTGCCGCTATGGAAGTGCGGTGCTTCATAACAGAATCTCCTTCTTTTCTGATTTGGCAGCGACCCGGGTGCCACTACTGTAACAGTGTATCATTTCTTGCAAAGTGTGACAAGTTGTTTGCGTTTTTTGCCGTATTTTGATATTTGCGTTTATACGCTGCGGTTTTGTGTACGGCAAAATGCTGCAAAATTGTGCCGCAAATGCAAAAAAATTTGTTTTTGCGTTTATTGCGCCGCTTTAGACTTTGTGGTAAAATAAAGCCGAGGTATTTGATTATGGAGCATCTTTGGAAACAGAATCTGCGGCAGATTGAGCCGTATGTGCCCGGGGAGCAAAGCAGCGACCCGGATCGGATCAAGCTCAATGCCAATGAGAACCCGTATCCACCGGCCCCCGGCGTGGAGGCGGTGCTGCGCAGTTACGACCCGGCAGCGCTGTGCCTGTACCCGGACGCCAACGCCCGGCTGCTTAAGGCGTCCATTGCCCGCCACTACGGCGTGGCGCCGGAGCAGGTATTTGTGGGCAACGGCTCGGACGATGTGCTGGCACTGGCATTTCAGTCCTTTTTTAACAGCGACAAGCCCATTGCCTTTCCGGATATTACTTACAGCTTTTACCCGGTGTGGTGCCGGCTGTTTCACATTCCTTTTGTGACCTACCCGCTGACGGCGGATTTTCGCATGGATCCGGCGGATTACGCGGCGCCTAACGGCGGCGTGGTGCTGCCCAATCCCAATGCCCCCACCTCTATCGGTGAGGACCTGCCCTTTGTGCAGGCGTTGCTGGATGGCAATCAGGATGCTGTGGTGATTATTGATGAGGCCTATGCGGACTTTGGCGGCGTCAGCGCCGTGCCGCTGCTGGCGGACTATCCCAATTTGCTGGTGTGCGGCACATTTTCAAAATCCCGCTCTCTGGCAGGGCTGCGGCTGGGCTTTGCCATCGGCAGCGCAGAGCTGATCGGTGTGTTGGAAGCAGTGAAGAATTCCTACAACAGCTACACGGTGGACAATTTGTCTCTGCTGTGCGGTGCGGCCGCTATGGATGATGAGGCGTATTTTGCCAAGACCACGGCGGCGGTGATAACCACCAGAGAGCGGGTGCGCCGGGCGCTGGAACAGATGGGCTTTTCCGTATTTCCCTCCCGCACCAACTTCCTTTTTGCAACGAAGGATGGCGCGTCTATGCGGGAACTGTTCCTCTATTTGAAGCAAAGACATATTTACATTCGCTATTTTGACCTGCCGCGGATTGACAATTATGTGCGTATTACCATCGGTACCGACGCGCAGATGGACGCATTTTTGCAGGGAACGGAGGCTTTTTTGCGTGGAGAATAAAAAAGTTGCGCTGATCTTCTTGTATTTTATCGGTGCCATTCAGCTGGTGGCCGGTGTGTACACCCAGCTGGTGGGGTTGTTTCATTGGGACTTTATGTCCCTGTTCCCGGTGGTGGAGATGGGCACCCAGCAGATCTTGTATTTGAATTTGCTGGCGGTGTTCCTGGTGACCACGCTGATCCATATTGTGGTGGCGGCACTGGTGAATGACGGCAGCTACGGCCCACTTGATGTGCTGCGGGCTTGCCCGCCGCTGACCGTCGTGGTGCCGCTGGTGCTCTTTGGCATTTCCATTTATACCACTCTGGGCGCTACCTCGGCGGGGGAGCGGGTGTTCTGCCTGGCTGTGTCCGCTTTGTATATTCTTGCCTGCTATATCAGCGTGGGCTGCATTGCCGCTGTGCGAGATATGGAAGATTAAACAAGAAAACAGACAGAAAAGGACCTCTGTGTGCCAAACACAAAGGTCCTTTTTTATGCTTTATTTACCGAGAAAGAGTACCAACAGCAGTGCCACTACGGCAATACCGCCCAAGGCGGCAAAAATTTTAACTGCTCGGGAAATTGCGTCGTACACATTGGTGGGCATGATTTGGAAGAAAGCAAAATGCAGCGGCTCTTGTAGCTTTTTGCCTACCAAGTCCCGGTAGCGCAGGTCCTGGGTGGACAGGCTGCCGTCCCGGTGCAGCGCAATGGTGCGCACACCTCGATCCAGTCCCGGGCCGTACACATGGAACCCGGCACCCTGGGTGTAGCCCACATCAATGCCGCGAATGTCACCGTGGAAGGCGTTGTTGTGATCGTGTCCGAAGTACAGACCCTTCACTTCGCCCTTTTCGCAGAAGGCGTCAAACTCGCCGCTGTTCTCCTGAGGATCGGCGGGGGACTCTTTCATAAAGCCCGCTTTGTCTACCCGCTTTCTGTTTAGTACAAACCACTCCTTGGCGTGGGTGCGGAAGCCCTGTACCGCGCCTTTGGTGGACTTTTTCACCTGCGTGAGCAGGTCAAACACCTCGCACACGGGAATGTGCTGAATGACAACGGAGGGAATGGTGTGGCCGTATTGTTTTTCATAACTGTCGCGTACGCCCCGATACCAGTCAATCTGGTTTTGGTGCACATGGTCGTAGCCCACTTTCAGGCTGGAGTGACTGTCGATCAGGTAAAGCAGATAGCCGGGTCGGTCGCCGTCGGCGATCTCCAGCACGCAGTTGCCCACACCGTCCACGCCGGGGGTATCCTCCCCGATAAAGCCGGGGATCTCTTTGTAGATTTCAAACTGGGCACGGTTGTCCAGCCCCACCTGCCGATCGTGATTGCCAAAGCAGATGGCAAAGGGCAGATGCCGCTCCACCACCGGGGCAGTCAGCTCTTTCAGTACCCGGCGCACCTGGTTTACATCACCGTGGAACCCGCGCCCCCAGATCTGGTCACCGCTGTATACCACCAGGTCCGGCTCCTCTCGATCCAAGGCGGCGTTGATCAGCGCCAAGGTGTCCGGGCTGACCTTGCGGCCCTCTTGTGTATCTGCAATTTGCAGGATCTTAAAGGTGTCGTTCTTGAATGTCAACTTCATATTTATTCTCCGTTCTCAGAAATTTTGCCTTTTTTCTAATTTTAACACAAGAAAGCCTTGACGGCAACGCTTTTTCAAATTATAATATGAAGTGCTGTTACGGCAAGTACATCCGCCCGTGGCGAAGCTGGATATCGCAGCAGATTCCGATTCTGAAGGCCGGGGGTTCGAATCCCTCCGGGCGGACCAAAAGAGACAAACAAGCTGAAACAAGCCTGTTTGTCTCTTTTTATCCCACAAATAATCAAAGAAATGCTGTTTTGGAGCGGATTTTCAAGGAAATCCGCTCCATTTTCATACCAAAAGAAAATCCCAAACAATCAGCGGAGGATATAAAGCACTAATACAGAGGTTTTGAATTTGCAATAATTCCACTAATATTTGTGTTTTATATTGAAAACGCAAGTCGAAATCAGTATAATTTAGAAAGGAACCAAAATTATGAAATTGTCATTAGTCGAATCGAGACTTTTCGGAAGGATCTGCTACGGTTACAGAAGGGACAAGCAGGGGCTTGTTGAAATTGTGCCGGAGGAAGCGGAAGTTGTCAGAACTGTTTTTAGGCTCTACAGAGTTGGAAATAGTTTGGAGGATATTCAGGGCTATTTGTTCACCCAAGGGATTCCTTCTCCCTCTGGGAAAGCACAATGGAGCAGAGATGTACTGAATAAGCTCCTAAACAACGGAAAGTACACAAAGGGCATCATCAAGTTTGAAGAATACTGTGACGTATACTTTTTGAAAGGTGAAAACTGCCGGAACCCCAATCAAGCGAAAGTGGTGAAAACATATGCCGAGAGCGACCAAAGAGGAATTAGAATGGGCATACGCCCTGACCAGAGAGAAGTTTCTGGTGCGTGTGAATAAGCTATCCCCTATCAGAGCAGCGGATTGGAACCGCTATTTGGATGTTATCTTTGAGTCGATATTAAAGGATGAGGCACCGATCTATGAGCCAAAGATGAACGCCTATCTCGAAGAAACAGTAGCCAAATATCTGCACCCGTCCGATGATTATATTTCTTTGACTGAAATTGCACGCAGGTTTGATCCCGAAAACCCCCAGCTATTTAATTCAAAGCTGGCTGCGGAGCCGAAATACAGTGGAGTTCTTGGCAGCATGGGAACGAAACAATAATCCTCATTTTAATGAAGCAGCATTTCAAAAACTTGTGGTTGATGCCAAAACTCCGCAGTTTACTTTGACACCAAAGAAATGGATCGATATGACGAATGCGATTGGGATAACATCAAAACAAGGTAAAGGCGGCGGGACAATGGCACATCCATTTATTGCGTGTGACTTTGAGATGTGGAATGATACTGAGTTCAGGTTTGAAGTGTTGAAGTGCTTTATCAATTTATCATTTAAGGACGATGGTTAACCCAAAAAGGAGGCGCAATGTATGATTCTTGATATTTCTGATTCGGCATATAAAAACATTCTAAACGATGAACAATTGTTCTTACCAATTCGCTGGGATGGCGACAGTTTTCCTGAAACGCTAGAATGCCTGTTTAGCCGGTATACTAAACGATTGGAAGAAGCTATTGATAATGAGCCATATAATCATAATAATGCCCATGCGTATGTGAAAGAGATTAAGAGAATAACAGGATTGTTGATTAAGACCACCAATCATTATCTGAATGGGTTTCCGTCCAAGGCATTTAGTACATTCGAGAGAGTAATGAGAATTTTAGCACAAACCCCACTTAGAATTTATCAAAAAAGTGTAATGGAACAATTTGATAATCCGGTGTGGCGAAACCAAGATGACCTAAAACTGTATCGAGCTGTAAGAGTAGCGGATAACAAACCTTACCAGCGCACTCGAGTATTTCATACGCCATATAACCTTAGATCAAAGGTTTCAACAAACAGATATAGTATTGCAGGGTACCCCAGTTTATATTTGGGCACCTCATTAGAGCTATGTTGTAATGAAATTAAGGCCGATCTTAACAAGGACTTAATCATAGCTGCCGCATTTAAGCTTGAACGGACAATTGAGTATACAAATACCAACATTCAAGTAATTGAACTGGGAGTAAAGCCCCAAGACTTTTTAAATATTCCAATCGATAATGAAGGATCAAGAAGGCGTATTCCCAGAGATCTGGTAGAAAGCACGAATGTTCAGTCTGCCTATTTACTGTGGTATCCTTTAATTGCCGCATGCTCTTTTATTAGAACAAATAAAAATGACCCATTTGCTGCCGAGTATATCATTCCGCAACTGTTAATGCAATGGGTTCGAAGCGAAATCAACTCAAAAGAAGATGATGATTATGATAATTTGATTGGCATTCGTTATTTTTCATGCGCATCTGTTAAAGCATCAGATATGGGGTTTAATTACGTGTTTCCGACAAGTGGAAGGCAGAAGTCTTATAAACTCCCATACTGCGCCGTGTTGACAAAGGCCTTTCAGCTGACAAACCCAGTCTATATTCATGAGTATGACAACATTTCAGCATGCGAATGGAAGTTGTCTAAATCAAATAATTATGACCATATTCACTAGTTTTTCATCTTGATGTTTCTTTAAGCATGACTATTTGGGAATTAACGACGATTTGTTTTCCAAATAACAAAAATATTTGAACAGTACTATATTCATAGATTTTGAAGAAGGGCGAAAAATGAAAGAAAAATCGTACATACAAATGGTTCTTGCGGAGTTAGGAATTACTTCGTACGAAGATTATATCGAGAAAATTAAAATATGGGAAAGCTTTGATAACCGGGTATGGCATGGTGGACAAGAAAAAATAGATGCACTACGAGATTTGGTGGTAAACTATTATGATGGATATCAATATACTCAGTTAAGCGGACAATATATTTCCATTAATCCAAAACAATTTCATGATGAATCAATAGCAAATTATTTATGCTTATTCCCTAAAAGGGCACTTATTGAAACGAGCGTATTATTATCATATATTGACATGACACCACACAATGGCGAAAGCTACGATTTACCACCGAATGATTTTATTGAGCAATATTTTCGCTTTCAAAAAATTATAGGACATAACATTGCCCACCTCTACCCTATTAGGACTAATGAGGAAGTGTATCAATTACAAGGATCAGTATTTGATTCAACGTCAATCATTCCGTTGAAAAACGTAGCGGATGTTTCTCAAAATGGCAATTTTAATAGAATAATTACGAACCCTAATATGTTTTATATGGCCTTTCCGTGGTTGTATAATGCAAGAACTGATGATTTTATTGAAATTTGTGATAAATATCCGTCGGAGTTTGATTGCCTCGCAAATACAATTGAGAGAATAGCACAAGCAAGCAATGGAAAAACAGACTTGTATGATGATGTTCTGATTGATCTAAAAGAGGCATTAATAAATATTCAGATTTCTTTCGAAAAGAAAAAATCGACATTAAAAGCAAAAGGAATAACTGCGATGGTTGGATTGGCGCTAACATGCATTCCATTTGCAGTACCGCATTTTTTCAATGATTATGACCCTGCGTTACTAAAAACAATTTTGGGAAGTGCTTCTATTATCGGCAGTGGCGATTTATTAAATGACTTTTTTTCCTTGAAGAAGGAGGGTAACGTTAATCCGTATTGGGTTATTTGGAAATGGAAGCAGATGTCAATATAAAGCATATCTGCCTTTTTCGGTTGATTATTTTTGCGCACTATATTTGTGAGCAAAGGCAGCAAAACTATTGCCAGACAAAGCATCTTTAACTTGCAATATTGGTGCATGTATTTCTTCAGGAGTTCGAATCCATCTATCAAAAATGCAATCCATCTTTTTCGTACCCCATAGACAAAAGAGACAAACAAGCTGAAACGAGCCTGTTTGTCTCTTTTTATCCCACAAATAAGTGAACAAATGCTGTTTGGAGCGGATTTTCAAGGAAATCCGCTCCGTTTTCATATTAAAAACAAGCCCCAAACAATCAGTCGACGATATAAAGCACTAATATAAAAGTTTTGAATTTGCACTAATTCCACTAATATTTGTGTTTTATATTGAAAACGCAAGTCGAAATCAGTATAATTTAGAAAGGAACCAAAATTATGAAATTGTCATTAGTCGAATCGAGACTTTTCGGAAGGATCTGCTACGGTTACAGAAGGGACAAGCAGGGGCTTGTTGAAATTGTGCCGGAGGAAGCGGAAGTTGTCAGAACTGTTTTTAGGCTCTACAGAGTTGGAAATAGTTTGGAGGATATTCAGGGCTATTTGTTCACCCAAGGGATTCCTTCTCCCTCTGGGAAAGCACAATGGAGCAGAGATGTACTGAATAAGCTCCTAAACAACGGAAAGTACACAAAGGGCATCATCAAGTTTGAAGAATACTGTGACGTATACTTTTTGAAAGGTGAAAACTGCCGGAACCCCAATCAAGCGAAAGTGGTGAAAACATATGCAAAGAGCGACCAAAGAAGAACTGGAGTGGGCGTATGCCCTAACCAGAGAGAAGTTTTTAGTTTGTGTGAATAAGCTGTCTCCCATCAGAGCAGCGGATTGGAGTCGGTATTTGGATGTTATCTTTGAGTCGATCTTAAAGGACGAGGCGCCGATCTATGAGCCAAAGATGAACGCCTATCTCGAAGAGACAGTAGCAAAATATCTGCACCCGTCCGATGATTATATTTCTTTGACTGAAATTGCACGCAAGTTTGATGCCGGGAATCCAAGCTACTTAATTCAAAGCTGGCTGCGTAGTCGCAACACAGTTGAGTTCTTGGCTGCGTGGGAGCGAAACAATAATCCGAATTTTGATGAAGCTGCATTTCAAAAACTAGTGGTTGATGCAAAAACACCGCAGTTTACTCTGACTCCAAAGAAATGGATCGATCTGACGAATGCGATTGGGATAACATCAAGGCAAGGCAAGGGCGGTGGCACGATGGCACATCCATTTATTGCGTGTGACTTTGAAATGTGGAATGATGCTGATTTCAGGTGCGAAGTGTTGAAGTGCTATACAACTTCCAGCATTGATAATTCTGATGTGAATAGCCAATGATAATGTGTGGCTTGTCTCGAAAAAAGATAGCTGATAAAGATGAGGGAGCATTGTGGATAAGGAACTTAGGAAAAATCTGTTTATTATTGGAAATGGCTTTGATATTGCCCATGGCATTCCTTCGAAATATACAGATTTTCAGAAATTCATACGTTCATTATATATGACCAAAGAACTTATTGACAAATCATATGATAGTTTTTCTCTTTGGAGGTATTCAGTACCAAGGACAAACAGTCCGCTCGGTCATTATTACGAGAATCAGGATTACACTATAATCAATATTTTAGGTTTTCTTGACTATTGTATTTCACGATCTCAAAACCCCGATGTGCCATATAATTTTTACATTAATAGTGATTGGTGGTCTGTTGAGGAGACTTTAGGAAATCTTGATTTAAAAGAATTCTTTCTTGACAAATCAGATGAAATTTTCGAAGAACATTATGATGATAAAGAATGGTTATTATATGATGTTGCTGAATGCTTTAAGTATTTAGAGAAATTGGCTGCTTTGTGGGCGAGCCAGATTGAAGTAAGCAATGTGCAGCCAATTAAAGATTTTTCGAAGCTCATTAATAGCGACAGACTACTTAAGATAAACAATGACTTGTTTATAACATTTAATTATACTCCTACTTTAGAGGTTGTGTACGGAGTGGAGGAAGTTGTACACGTTCACGGTGTTGCCGGGGGACGTGTAATGCTAGGACACAATCCTGATATAGATGTGGATCACTTTTGTGTTCACAATTCAATACCTGAATACTGTAAACATGCAGCTCAAGTATTGTTAAATGTAACTAGTAAGGATACAGAAAAGAACGTGCTACGTTTATCAGAGATTATTACCCAAAAATGTGCAGGAATTACAGATATATATTCATATGGCTTTTCTTTTGCATATGTTGATCTTCCTTATATCACTCTTGTATGTAGCACGATAGATACTAAAAATGTCGTATGGCATTTGCTTGATTTTGACCCATTAAACCGTCGAAATCATTATATCGATGTGATTAAACAGTGTGGTTTTAAAGGAAGATTTTCTACATATCATATTAAGACCAGTATGATAAAACAGGGAAAATCCAATCCTTACAAAAAGCACATTAATTCCAAAAAGGAATATTTAGGAAAAGGCAGATATCTTTTTGAGCAAATAATGCTCAGATATTATACTGTAAATTACACTCCAACTAGATTAGATGTGTTGCTATTTATACCCAGAATAGTGCGTTGCGGTTTTTGGCTTCTTATTGATTCAATAAAAAGAAAGTGAGCTCATACGACTTATAGATAATATGATCTTAAACTGAGAGAAAACTTAGGAATTATGGAGGCTATACTTAAATGGCAAAACAAGTATTGTATATGGATTATAGTACCGGTAGATCCCTACAGATCTTCCTTACTTATCTAATATCAGAAGGTAAAATTAATGATGAAATGTATTATTACTTGTTTGGAGATGACTCTCTCTCCAATGACGAAAAACAGGCAATGTTGCATCGACATTTCAGAGGGTTCTATGGAATGTTGTCGATGTTAACATTGTATGATGAGATTGTAGTTTATCCTATTAATGAAATTCAGAGATTGGATGAAGGACTTCTTGATGAGTTGGGAATACATTATTCTTCCACAAATGAAAAAAACAAATCTGGAATAAAAAGGATTTTCCAGAACAAAAAAGCGATTTCTGCCGAAGAAGCAGCAAACATTGTTCGTGCAGCTAAAGGTGCTATTCTAAGTGATTTTAGGCAAGAAAAGAGTTACGCTGATTATTGGATAAACTACAACTTTGATTTGTCAGACTCGTTTGATTATTACCTTGAACGAAATTATCATTTATCCGTTCTCCCAAGCTCAAAACCAATAAAGAATATTTCAACTTTACTGGAATTTGATATATTAGGCAGAGGTCCCCAGAATTTGCTGAAGACTGGCGAGTATGATTTTATGGATTACCTAGACTCAACTTTTAGTTCTTTAGCAAAGAGTATGTATGACCGCCGAGGAACATTTTACTCTAGTTTATTTTATAAAGATAGCTGGAGCAACATAAATATGGAAGATCTCGATAAAATGGACGATTTAGTTTTTGCAGCGGATTTTGCAAGCGGCATGGGAGTAATTCCCCACCCTGAAACAATCGAAGAGGTTGTATCGTGGAGAAAACATGCAAATATGAAATCTTTTCGTTCTGTCTTTTCGGATTGGGTTTCTGTATTGCGTAATGGCAATCTCGATATGGCGTGTAAAATGAAAATGGATGTACGCAGAGCAAACGAACAACTAATAAAGCTCGATAAATATGAGAAACTGAATAAGAATGCGCTGGTTGCCATAATTAAAACAGGGATTTCAAAAATTCCTGCGATAGATATTCTTGCAACTACAACTGATTTTCTTACTCCTTATATAGCAGATTATATACAGAGTAAAAATGGATGGGTAAATCTTCCTGCCTTCAACCCGAACTGTTCGTTTCTCCATACACTTAGACAAAGAAACAAAGATTAATAGTGATCGCATTTATAATAATGACCATCTCATTATTATTTACGGGCTTTACAAGGGTTCGAATCTATCTATCAAAAACGCAAATCCATCTTTTTCGTACCCCATTGACATAAACGCGGCAAGCGTCTTTACGATGCTTGCCGCGTTTTATTTTTTTGCCACTTGCCGGCGCATATATTGGTAAAAAAGTACACGATAATAGCGCCGACAGGCTGGACGGCTTTGTGAATAGGCGGTTTGATTCTTTTACATTATATATAAGAGAGTTCTTGATTTCATCCGGAAGCTATGTTATACTGAGTATGAACGAACGGTCAGTAAAGTTAGAAACGAATAACTAGAAATTTTGGAAAAACTGACCGGGTGCCGTTCTTGCCGATTTTGCCCCCATTTTTGAATTTTGAACGGAGGTAAGAAGATGAAAACAGGAAAAAAACGACTCACAGGTACGCTTTTGGCGCTTTGTGCCGCTTTGTTGGTGCTTTGCATCGTGCTTGCCGCAGGATGGAGCAAGACGGCAAAAGCCGACGCAGTATTGCCGGAGGTGCGGAACAACGGCACGGCGGTTCAGTGGAAATACAGAGATGAAACCGATTGGCGCGACCTTGTGGCGCTTACCGAACTTACGGGTGCTGCCGGAGAAAACGGCAGGGACGGAGCCAACGGCGAGAATGGCACCGACGGTAAGAACGGAATAAACGGTACGAACGGCAAAGATGGTATTAACGGCATTGACGGCACAGATGGGCAAAACGGTATCGACGGTAAAGACGGCACAGACGGCGTCAACGGCAAGGACGGCATGAACGCCAAAAATATAGAAGTGCAGCGAGCCGAAACCCACATACAGTGGCGTTATGAGGGCGGCGAGTGGCAAAATCTTGTGGCGATCGCCGATATAGAAGGCCCTGCCAGACAGAACGGAACGGACGGTGCAAACGGAAAAACACCGGAATTTCGCGTAAGCGAAAATATCCTGCAATGGCGCTATGTCGGTGATGAAATATGGCTGAACCTGTACGACCTTACCGCATTAAAAGGTGCGGATGGCAGAGACGGCGTTGACGGCAAGGATGGTATAAACGGAAAAGACGGCGCCGCCGGTAAGGACGGCACCAACGGGCAAAACGGTAGGGACGGCAAAGACGGTAAAACACCTTTCATCGGCGAAAACGGCAACTGGTGGATCGGAGAAACCGACACCGCCGTAAAAGCCGCAGGCGTTGACGGAGAAAAAGGCGACAAAGGCGACCCCGGCGAAAAAGGCGACAAAGGTGAAAAAGGCGACAAAGGTGAAAAAGGCGACAAGGGAGATAAAGGCGACAAGGGCGACCCCGGTCAGAACGGTAGCTGTTCGGGATATTTTTGCGGAGAGGGGTATGTACCGTCAACCCATCTTTCAGACGGTGCAGTTCCCCTGTACTATCGGGAAATGCATAACCGCGGCGGGCTTATATCGTACAACGGAACAACTCTCAGGCTGAAAAAAGGATATACCTACAATGTGTGTGTAAGCGGCATGGTTAATGCGATGACAAATGATAAAAGCGGATATCATTCTGTTCGGATGACTGACGGTTACGATGATAACTATTGCAGATATATTACACTGATAGAACAAAGCAGCAGGGGATCAAATTCTCTCTGCTTCAACAGAATATATGACCTTACCGGTGCGAAAAACGATGTTGAACTTAAATTTTCGCTGGAGCAAGGTGATTACAAGACCTATCTGCTTTCATTCAGAGGCTCTGTTACAATCATCGCTCTTGACTGAGCCGACATATACGAAAACGGAGGTAACGAGAAATGAAGAAACGAATACTCAGCATCCTGCTCACCCTGTGCATGGTGCTATGCCTTGTGCCGACTACGGCGTTTGCCGCGGACTGCGCGGAGGATCTGGTAGACCCCGTGATCTGGATTCACCTCAGTTCTGATGGCGGCGGCTACTATGACGTTCTAAATGGTACATGGACGGCGGCGGATTTCTTCCAGCCGGGCAAGGCGCCAAAGGGAGCGAAAATCACTGCGGTCACGCCGCCTACTTCTCCCTCCATTCCGGTTAGTGTGAATGTAAACAGCGACGGTACGCTGAACTGCACGAAAACCGAAAACACCACGGAACCAGTACCCAAATCAGAGACCTATACCGTCACCATCACCAGCGATGACTACGCGCCCATTTCCGCTCCGCTGACCGTGCGCCAGTATCTCAATGCAGGCTTTAGGGGACCGGTCTATTTCGATGATGAGTTGCTCTACGGAGATACCTATACTTACACGTGCCGGGTGAATAACCCCGGTGAAAACGGCGTCTGGTCCGCGCTGATACAGGACCCCCAGATGTTTGAAATTTATAAAGAGACCACCGACACCACCAGCGAACCGGGGAAGTCTATCTACACCGTCCACATCCGAGCCATCAAGGCAGGCGCACGCATAACTTGTATCGACTTTCTGTATGTTTCCGATACGACAATGGCATCGTCGAAAGTTTCCAGGGGGGCTGTCACCGGCGGTGCTGTCCGTACGCGCCCCCTCACCGTGACGGCTGGCAGCGCAACCATCACCGAGGGCAATGCGCTGCCAACAGACCTTGTGACCTGTACCGGCCTGCTGAACAGCGAAGGACGCAAGGACGACCGGGATACCGTACTGGACAATGCTCTGGGCTACCAACTGCTTGACGCAAACAACGAGGAAGTCACGGCGGCCACGGCACGCAATATGCCCGGAACCTACACTGTTGTTCCCGCTGCCACCCTCAAATCCGGCTGGGGCGAGCGGTATTCGCTTAACAAGGTCAACGGCACGCTGACGGTGGAAAATCAGCCTGACGAGCAGTTTACCCTCGCCCCCGGCGGCAGATACTATTTCGACCTTTCGGCGATGAATATTCCCGGAACGGCAAACGGCGGAAACTCAGATGGTGCGGTTTCTTTGCCGGATACGTCGCTGCACTATGTTCCCTTTACCTATGTGGGAACGATAGAAGCCTACAAACTCACGTCTGCGACGGCAACCACCGAGGAGTATGCACAGCAGAACAAATATCCCCACAGCCTGTTTGTGGCGGACTATGCCGTAACGCATACGATTAGCTGGGGTGGCCTGAATGACGAAGGTCTGATTTTCGGCAACAATTATGCCAGCGGCGGCGTGGACTATACCCTGCGCGCACCGTCTGTGGGAAGTAACTCTACAGGCTCGGGTGAGTCCCAACACGACACGCCGTCAAATAATGAATGGGACAGGATACTGGACAAGAACAGCGGATATATCCAAAACTGGAATAAAATGTATTCGTGGGGACAGGATACTTCTTCTGCCGCCGAGTCGTTCCGGGCGTACCGTGGGTACAACTCGGCCCGCTTCTGGTATTACACCTCGTCCTCGTTTCGGAACGTCTACCTCGGTTTCCGCCCCGTCCTTGAAGTCCTGAACCCTGGCACACTGGGTTCTGACGGACTAAAGGTCGTTACCCTCGACCTTGGCGGCGGCAAGCTGGGCGGCAGCTCCGAGGATATTCAAATCATCGTGAAAACCGGCGGCGAGTTTACCGCGCCTGCGTCCGACGGTCTGACCCGCCCGGACGGAGATACAGGCAATTTCTTTATGTGGCGCGGAAGCAACGGTAAATTCTACGTTCCCGGTGACAGCGTTCCTGCTGATGTGACAGCACTGACAGTGCAGTGGACAGTCCCGACCTATGCCGTCACACTGCACCCCAACGGCGGCACCATCAACAGCGGCAATGTCACCGGATACACCTATGGCGTGGGCGCAACACTCCCGACAGCCGACGATATGACCTATACAGGCCACACGTTCAAGGGCTGGTATGACAACGAAAATC
>OGYD01000994.1_pt1 | contig 22883 bp, 19 predicted proteins | sample 1576441 | NCBI WGS metagenome assembly OGYD01 (sample SAMEA3541537, study PRJEB24748) | human gut metagenome | biome: human gut; feature: human-associated habitat; material: faeces | place: China | collected 2012 | reverse complement strand
CTGTGGCAGAACGGTTCACGCTCCTGTTCCGCCACCTCGTCGGCAAACTCCCTCTCCACGACTTCCGTCAGCAGGGCGTAGGGAGAGAAGTGCAGCCCTTCGAGCAGTACGCGCATGGCTTCCTCGTGGGCGTCCTCCACCGTACTGCCCGTCAGCCTTTCCTTCTCGAAGGTGGCGGTGGCGGCTTCTTCGCGTCCGGCAATGAAACCGGTATCCGATACTTTGTCAGGATGGTATTTTCTCAGATAGTCCAGCAGGTACAGCCCGTAATAGGACAGTTCCGCCGGAAGGGTTTTCTTGTTCTGTTTCATCTTTTTATGGATTTAGTGGATAAATGATTATGGATATGTCCGTTTACCGGCTTGTTCAGCCCTTGTTGGAAAGAAAGAAAAAAGGCACCCGGTATCCCTCCGAGTGCCGCCACTAAATCCACAGTAAATAACGAGTATCAACGAGTTGAAACAGATTATGAACAGTGAATCAGTGGCAAAATTACGCATTTATTTTCTACCTCCCTTCCTGTTAGTGGATTTTCTTGCTGATTTATTCTCAGGGAACACGAATTTCGTGTTGAAATCCGCGTCGAATGTGACCATCGCGCTGAACGGCTTGCCCTGCTTGCTCTTGAAACCGCCGAGGATGCCCGTCTTTCCGTTTGCCAGCAGGCCGGTCATTTCCGTCTCGGTGAGCGTCCTGCCCGCTATCTGGCGGAATACCGGGAGGGCGCAGTCCGGGTTGTCGCAGCGCACCACCTTATCGTAGAACTGCATCGTGCCCGTGCCGCACTTGGGGCAGGCACAGCCCGATGCCTTGTGCCCGAACAGCTTGTCCGAGGCAAGCAGTTCCGTAGTGATTTTCCGGGTGTAGTCCTCGATGTCGCGGATGAAAGCCTCGTGCGGCGTCCTGCCTTTTTCTATCTCCGCCAGTTCCGCCTCCCAGCGTCCCGTCATCTCCACATCGGCGATGTCCATGCCTCTGACAATGGAATATAGGGCGAGTCCTTTCTCCGTCGGCACGAGCGACTTCTTCACGCGCACTATGTACTCCCTTTTGAGCAGGGTCTCGATGATGGCGGCACGGGTGGCTGGCGTGCCGATGCCGCAGTCCTTCAGAGCTTGGCGTACTTCCTCGTCCTCCACGCCCTCGCGTCCGGCGGTCTCCATCGCCGCCAGCAGGGAGCTTTCGGTGTGCAGCGGCTTGGGGCGCGTCATGCCCGAACTTATCGAACAGCCGTTCATTGCCAGCGTGTCGCCTTCCTTCCAATCGGGCAGCACCGTGTCCTCCTTGTCCTCGCCATAGACCGACCGCCAGCCCGCCTTGCGCACGATGAAGCCTTTCGCCTCGAACACCACGCCCTCGCATTCCGACCGGACGGTGGTCGTGTCCTTGACGCACTCCGGGGAGAACGCTTCCACCATGCGCCCCACAATCATGTCGTAGATAAGCTGCTCGTCCTTGTAAAGTGCCAGCGGACGGTTGGGCGTCACCAGCAGGGCATGGTGGTCGGTCACTTTCGAAGCATCCACGCTGCGGCGGTTCAGCTTGCCCATATTCCTGATTTTATCAGCGAAGGATGAATGGCTTGCCAACCTTTCAAGCAGCATGGGCACTTCATCAAACACGTCCTCCGGGATGTAGCGGCTCGACGTTCTCGGATAGGTGACGAGCTTCGCCTCATAGAGCTTCTGCACGAGGGCAAGCGTCTGTTCCGCCGTGAAGCCGTGCTTCGTGTTCGCTTCCCTTTGCAGCGTGGTCAGGTCATATAGTAATGGAGGGTTCTCCACCTTTTCCTTCTTTTCGACTTTGGTAATGGTTGCCGCCATTTGTGCCTTTACCTTATTATATAATGTGGCGGCTTCCTCCTTGTCCTTCCATTTCTCCACCGAGGCGAACTTCACGACCTCATTCACGCTTACCGACGGCGTGGTGAAGTGGAGCTGGTGTACCGGTTCAGGCTGGAAACGCTTGTTCTCCCAGAAACGCTGGCAGACCATCGCCAGCGTGGGTGTCTGCACCCGTCCAACGGAATACGTGCCGCGCCCGGCGGCTACCGACAACGCCTGTGTGCCGTTGATGCCCACCAGCCAGTCGGCTTCGCTGCGGGCTTTGGCGGCGAAATAGAAGTTGTCATACTCGCGCCCGTCCTTCAATTCTTTCAGCCCCTTGCGGATGGCGGTGTCGGTTAGCGAGCTTATCCACAGCCTTTGGAACGGCAGGGTGCACCCGATATAAGCATACAGGTACCTGAATATCAACTCACCTTCACGGGCGCAGTCGGTCGCCACGATGATGCCGTCGCTCTCGTTCCACAATTTTGTTATCACCTTGATTTGCTTCACAGCCGCCGCGTCTGCTTTGTAGCCCTTGTCCGTCTTCACCTGACGGGGAATCAACTCGAACCTTTCGGGAATGACGGGCAGGCTGTCGCGCCGGAAGCCCTTGATGCCGTACCCGTCGGGCAGGGCAAGCTGCACCAGATGCCCCAACGCCCATGTCACGTGGTAGCCGTTCCCGGTGAAATACCCTTCTTCTCTTTTCATCGTGCCGACTATCCGTGCTATCTCACGGGCGACACTCGGTTTTTCTGCCAATATGGTAATCATGTCTTTCTCTGTTTTTAATCGTTGATACTTTTTTCTTTTGGCTAAGGATGAAACGGGTCACAGGATGGCTGTGATGCCCGTTTCAATTCCTCGTCATTCTTGGATGGATTTAGTGGCGGCAATCAGGACACCTTCATGCCTTTGGATTTCTTCGTCTGCTGCTTCTGCTGCGTTTCGTCCTTCGGGGCGGTCTGACCTTGCTGCAACGGCTCTTTCAAGTGCTTCGTGGCCTCGTTGGTCTTGCCCTCGTTGTTCACGGCGAGTTGCGTCCGGCTCTCGTTGGACGGGGCGACGGTCTGCGCGAGGTCGGGGTTCTGCGAGTATGTCAACGGACGGCCTTTCTCATGGCTGAATTTCAGGTACTTCGTGCAGGGCTGCCCTTGGTCGTCCTTCGCACCCACGAGCACCACCGTCTTGCCTGCCACGTAGTCGGCTTTCTGCTGGTCGGTGAAAATGTTTTCTTTCCATTTTCCTATCGGGCGGATGCTCCCGTCTTCATTCGTCCATGAGCGACGTTTCCCCTTATCTTTATTTTCCTGCTTCTGCCCTTGCGCGTCGGGGGTGTTCTGCGCTTTGCCTTGACCGTTTCCTTGACGCTGGGATTGTTGTTGCCTCGGCTGTCCCGGCACGAACTCCACGTCGCGTTTGTCAGCGTTCACCTGCAACAAGGCTGGGAATTTGCGCCCGTTGGATAGCGTCACTTCCTTGGGCAAGAGCAGTCCGGCACGGAGGATGTCCTGTTCCTCCCTTGACAGGTTAGTCTGCCCGATTTTGTTCGGGATGCGCACCTTGTCGGCTGGAATGTCCACGACTTCATTCGTCAGGCGGTCGATGCTGATGTAGTGAGGCTTGATTTCACCAGTCTTCTCATTGGCGAAGTTGATGAGCTTGCCGAGGTTGCCCGTGCGTTTCAATGTTTTCTTGTCCTCATCGGTAAACGTGTAACCTCTGTGCGGGATGTCAAGACGCGGCTCGTTTCGGATGAAGTGGGGTGTCAGTTTCAGCTTGCCGCCCTCCGCCTTTTGAAATGAAAGGCGGGCTTGCAAGCTATATGTTACATCGCCGAGGGTTGGGGTTACGTCCACCAGCCCCGTCTTTCCGTAGTTCATCAGGGCTTTCAGGTCTTTCTCCGAAAGCTGCTCTTTGTCGATGCCGCACTTTCGCAGTTCCTCCCAGTCCACGTCGCCGTCCGCTATCAGGTTCGGCTTCTCCGGCTTCTGTTGCGCCGTTGTTTCCTGCGTTTCAGCCGCCTGTGGCTGCTGCACGTCTTTTTCTTGTTTCAGTTCTTCTGTCTTTTCCATTTCTTCTGTCTTTTTAATGTGTTCGTTGTCATTGCTTTTTTGTTTCACATCCTCTGTTTCTACTTGTTGTTGGTACTTGTCGGTATCCACCTTGTGCGCCGCAAGTATCTCCGCGTTCGCCACCGGGTCTTTCAGCAAGTCCATGATGACTGGCAGCACCGCATCCACCGTGTCCGCCGCCACCCGGTAGAAACCGAAGCGTGTCGGCTCCTTGCACTGGCGGTAGAAGTTCTTGAAGAAATTGTCTATCAAGTCCCCGTGGCGGTCGAAGCGCAGGAAGTCCTGCGAGTGTTCCGGCTTCGCGGGCTTCGTCTTGGGGTAGCCCTTGCCGTCCAGCCCGGCGACCACGCTGATCTCGCCCGTCTTCTCGTCGCGGACGACCAGCACGTCCCCTTGCTTTTTCTTTTTCTGTTCCATTTTTCGATGTTTTTAAATGGGTTGTTAAAATCACAGCTTGCGCCATTCGTCTATTTCCTTCTCATATACCTCCAAGTGGCGGCGGACGATGTTTTCCGTAAGCCCGGAAACGCTCATTTTCCGCTCACCGAACAGCCGGACTATCCGGTCCAGCCTGTCACGGGTCTCTTTACTGAGGAATACCGGCTTGCGGTCTTCTATGGCTGGTACAGGCAGGTATATCCGCCTGTAATCCGCCAAGGCTTCCTTGCAGGTTGCCAAACTTGATTTCTGTTCTCTTTTTTCAGCCGCCGTGGCCATGTGTTCTTTTTCGGTTGCCATAATCTTTACTTTTACTTTTTAGGTGAATACTTCTTGTTGCCCGGCCTTTTGCCGGATTTGTTCTTTGGGTCTTCCATGCCGGGTTGCTCTTTCATGCGGAGCACCTTGGTGCCGCCTTGCAGCACTTCCTCCATGTTCTCGCTGATGAACTCCAGCACGTCCGATTCCTTGTAATAGGTCTTGTGGCCTATCCGCTGGTAGCGGAGCCTGAACTTGCTGCGGAAACGTTGCAGCGACCGTTTGCTTGTCCTCAGCATCTCGCACAGGTCCTGGTTGTCGTACAACCGTTCCCCGTCCAGGTACTTTACTCCGGCGGCGTCCTTGTTCACCAGTACCGAGATGATCCGGTCCTGACGGTCGAAGCGTTCCATGATGCGACCCATCCATTCCTCGAAGGTGTCCTGCCCGACCATGCCCTCTTTCACTTTCGGGATGTTCTCCCTTTTGAGGATTTCCCCGGCCTGTCTGCCGGAACTTTCCGCCGCTTCCACGGCGGGATGCTTTTTCTTGTTCTCTGTATCCATATCATTCCTTGTTGATGATTACGCTGCAAAAATCGGTATTGCGCAAGAGGTGTTTTCCATAGTCGTTACCGAGTCGGCAATGATTTTTTTTGAAAAGTCTCGTCCGGCAGGTCTGAAAAAGGCTTTCATGCCGCTGTTTCCATCCATCAAGGTACATTGGATGTCTTACCTTACCATATTATATATAGGGGCGGGGCAGGAACCAGAATAGAAATGATGGGGAGGTAGATGTACCCGAAGAACGCCAACGGCTGCCACGACAACGCCAAATGCTGCCACGCATGAAGCTAGTGGTGGACTCTGCCCGTAATTCCGTTTACTTTGCGGCGTAATCACAATTAAACGGTAATCTTATGGAAAATGTAATCGTAATCGAGCAGAAGACTTTCGAGGAAATGATGTCGCGTTTCAACCGGCTGGCCGCATTGGTGGACCGGTTCTGCCGCAAGGCGGAGGAGAAACGCCTCAGTGAATGGCTGGACAGCACGGAGGTGTGCCAGATCCTGCAAATCAGCCCGCGCACCCTCCAGACGTTGCGGGACAACGGCACGCTGGCCTATTCACAGATTGTGCGTAAAATGTTCTACCGGGCGGAGGACGTGCGGCGCATCGTGCCGCTGGTGGAAGAACGCCGCAGCCTGGCGGCCTCGAAGGGAAGAACTATCTGAGAGAAGTAGAATTAATGTATCACTTAAATGAAGCAAGTCTATGAATGAACTGATGACAAGGGAAAGCGGGCAGATGGCCGCACTGTTCAGGATGCTGGAGCACGCACTGGACCACATCGAGGTATTGACCGAAAACTACCGCCCGGTATTGGGCGGGGAACGCTACCTGACGGACCGGGAGGTGGCCAAACTGTTGAAGACCTGCCGCCGGACGTTGCAGGAATACCGCGATGCGGGACGGATGCCCTATATCCAGTTGGGCGGGAAAATCCTGTACCGGGAATCGGACATCGAGCGGCTGCTGGTAGAGGGCTATCGGGAGGCATTCCGCAGCGGGAACTGAGAAAGCTGTGGGGTAGCGGCGGAAACCGTGTACGCATTGAAAAGTGGACCATCCTTAAGGCGAACCACCTGCACAAAAGCGGCGCATCATAAGAGGAAAAAACCTCCCACGATGCGCCGCTTCATTGTATATATGGGCTGTTAAACAGCGAAAGTCCTTTGCGGTCAGTTCCGCACCGTTGGCGGGTGCGGGCCGAGCGGAAGGATAAACAGGCGGGGCGTATCCCGTCTGCCGTGGCGGGTGAATTTCCCGATGACCTGTTCACGCAGCCGCTTTGCCCCGCAGGTGTGAAGACGGAAAGCAAGGGAAATGACCATCGGGAGGCCATACAGCACGTCCATTCCGTAGCCGTCCGGCCGGCGGACACGTTGTTCTGTCTCGCCGGGATTCAAGATACCGCTTTTGTACACGGCCCTTATCGCCGCCCGGAGCGTGGGGGCGACCACACCGAACAGTTCTAACAGTTCCCCTTCGTCCATCCAGATGGCCGTTGCGGGAACATCCGGCACGCGGAGTGTGCCGTGTTCGTCCAAAGTGATAATGTGACGTTCCATGATTTCTGACTTTTTTGTTATTCATCCATTGACATTTCGTTCCGGTTGTTGCGCCGTTCCATCAGGCGGTCCATGTCCTTTGATATTTTGCAGTCGGTGATCTGCGCATAGATTTGGGTACTGTTGATGTCGGCATGGCCCATCATTTTCGCCGCGCTTTCTATTGAAATGCCCTCGGAAACCAGAAGAGTGCCGAAGGTGTGCCTTGCGGCATGATGGGAAAGATTTTTCTTGATGCCCAGCATGACACCCAGCCCGTGGATGTCGTACCAAAGGATGTCGCGTTTGGGCAGGGGGAACACGGGACGTGTATCGTCCGTGGTGTTGTACAGTTCAAGAATCCGCCGCGCAGCTGGGTGCAGGGGGACGAATGTTTCCACCTCGGTCTTTTCCCTCGGCTTGCGGATATAGAGCCTGCCCTCCGAGGTCTTTCCGATGTGACGGGGGTACAGGTTATACACGTCCGCGTACGCCAGACCGGTCAGTGAGGAGAAGATGAACATGCGACGGGCCAGCTCCACCTTGGGATCTGGCATCGGCGTGGCCATGAGGCGTTTCAGTTCGCTGCGACTGATGTGGCGCATCTTGGGCGGGTCTTTTTTCTCATAGTGCACGTCCTCCAAAGGGTTACATCGGAGCACGCCCTCATCCACCGCGATGTAGATAAGCCGGTTCAGCCAGCACAGGCAGTGGTTCACATGCCCGGAGGCATAACCCAGTTCTTTTTTCAGGAACAGTTTGAATGAATGCCCGAATTCCTCCGTGATGTCGGAAAAGGCGATATCTTCCAGGCCACGGGACTGGAGGAACTGTTTCAGGTTGAGCTGCGTGGTCTTCGACTGCCGGAAAGTGGAAGTCGAATGGATTTGTTCGGCACGCAGCCTGAGCCGTTCCCGTTCCGCCTCGCCGCCTTTGAGAAGGGTCTGGGGAATGGTCGCCACACCCGTCACGGCGTTTTTCAGCAGTTCGGCGCTGACCGCGCCCTGTTCTTTCAGAAGGCGGTCATAAGCCCGCTCCAGATTCAGACGGAACTCCGCCAGACGGTTGTTCTCGCGGGGCTGGCGGATTGTTCCCGTCCGACTGTCCCATTCCTCCGGACGGCAAAAGATGCCGGTCGTAATGAGGATGCTCTTGCCGTCGATGGATACACGGCAAAGGACGGCGGTCGTGCCGTCGGACTTGATTCTTTTCCTATTGATATAGGGCAAAATTTTGAAAGTGCTACGCATAATGGTTCTTTTTTGTTTTATATATTTCATTCCCGCTTCTACGACTCATAAGACCAGTTCAAGGTCTTTGGTCGCCTCAATGAAGCGGTCCATGTCCTCGAACAGCTTTTTCGGAGTGACTCGGGCATAGATTTGGGTCGTTTTTATATTGTTATGTCCCAGCATCTTACTGATGGTTTCGATGGGTACGCCCTCTTCGAGCGTGACAAGCGAGGCAAACGAGTGCCTTCCCATATGGTAGACGAGTTCGGTCGTCAGTCCGGCCAGCACGCGCAGGATTTTCATGTTCGCCCGGAGCGTGCTGTACAGCTGGTTGGGGAACAGGGCCTCCCGTGAATCGTCCCGGTATTTCTCTATCAGGGTAATGGCTTCGGGCAACAGCTTGACACGTGCTTTCAGTTCGTTCTTCTTCCGGTGGTATTTCAGCCACAGGTGGCCCTCGTCGTCGGTGAAGAGGTTCTCGCGGGTGATGGAAACGGTGTCCGCGTAGGCCGTGCCGACGTAGCAGGCAAACAGGAAGAGGTCTCTCGTGAGGACAAGCGAGCGGCGCTTGTCCGGGATTTCCAGGTCACGCAGCTTCTCGAAGTCTTCGCGGCTCAATGCCTTCGGGGTGGTTTCCTTCTGCTTGGGTATCTTGAAGTGCTGGAAATGGTACCGCTCGGAGAGGCCCTCCTTGTAGGCAATCCGGCAGATCCGTTTCAACAGAGCCAGGTGGTGCCGAGAGGTCTGGTTGGAATACCCGCATTTCACTTCGATGTAGGACTGGTATTCCCGGATGAACTGTTCGTTCAACGCGCCGAAAGCGATGTCCTTCACCTTGTACTTTTTCTTGACAAACTCGCCGAGCGTCTTCCGCGCATAATGGTAGGTGCTCATGGAGGACGCGCAGACATCAATGCCGATGCGCTCCCTCGTTTCTTCGATGTGACGGTCGAACAACCGGAGCAGGGTCATTTGGGTTTCCATGCTTCCCTGGAAGAGGTTCCTCACGTCCGCAGCGCCGAAATCGCGTTTCCGTTCCTGCAATTCATTGAACGCCGCATGGATGGCCAGCAGCAATTTTTCAATTTTCGCATTGGTCTCCACCGCCTCGCGGCTCTTTCCTTCCAGGCGGTTTTCACGCACGTTCCACAGCTTGGGCGTGCACGAGAGCTTGGTGCTGAACTGTGCCACCGTCCGGTTCAATGTGATGCGCCCCATGATGGGGGCTTTGCCCGACTTGTCGGGTTCGGTCTTCTTCAAAAACAGCAAGACCTTGAATTTCTCAATTTTCATACGCCTACATTTTTTGTTCGCAAAGTTAGTATGGATGTAAGCGTTCATCGCTACGCAAAATGCTGATTATCATAGAAAAGCAATCCGTAGGACAACTTTTTTCAATTCACCGGTTAACACGTCCGGTTTCCGAAACAACCCGTTAACGGTTAAGAAACGGAACCAACTCAGCATTCCTCCAAAAGCCGTTTCCAAAAGGTACGCCATACAATGAAAAACAGCTCATTCCTAACAAATTAGGTTTCTGGCGCGCTATTCTGTTTTATACTGCTATGCTAATGATTTCCCATCAAAGTCGGCATAGGAGTAGCCACAAAGCAAGAATATTCCGATATATTGAACGGAGGGGCTACCAATTCAAAATCAAGCAATGTAGCGTTAACTATAACACGTTATGCACTCCTGGTTCTGTTAATGGCTGTGGTAATAGCCATGCCTTATCTCTATATACGCTCATTAAGCATACTATGGCCCATTTTCCCCATCACAATTATCATTGCATTTTGTTTTATAGTTTACATAGCATTTTACAGGAAACTGAGCGACAAGTGGTCAGCCTTTCAAAATGGTTGTTTTAATGGGTTCATGTTTTGCCTATCTGCTCTCTTAGCCATATTTCCTCTATGGGCATCAGAAAACAGTGACTGCGGACTATTCTACTTTTGGAGTCCTGGTTATGCCGAAAATCAGACGGACGTATACCTCCCCACAATAATAGGTTCTTCAGCTATTGGCTTTTTCTTATTGACTATGCCCTTGATGGCAATAAACGACATATTAACCGATAAGAAGCAAAGCAAAACATACAAACAAAAAATGGTATATGGTATTGTTTCTGCTATCATTTGTTATTTCATTTGCACATATTCCATTCTAATGAAACCTTACTTAACTTTCGGATCTAGCAAGTGCGGTACGAATAACGGCGGCGATCGTCCGTTGTCAAACGAAAAGGTGATGCACGTGTGGAAGTGATGAGAGCACAATGCCAAGCCTAAGTCATGCCACACCGGTCGTAGTAAACATGTTGAACGACCGAGATACATGTTTACTTCGAACGTAGTAAGCGTTTACTTCGAACGTAGTAAGCATTTACTTCGAACGTAGTAAGCATTTACTTCGAACGAAGTAAGCATGTTGAACGACCGAAGTAAGATAACTCAAGTCTCGTATTTAACTCAAACGGGTTCAATGAATTCTATAGCCCGGGCAAGCGAAACGACACCCTGGGCGCTGCCCTATGTTATGTAAACACCCTGGGCCGTCCGCCTTGGCCAAATCCGAAACTTGAGAACCTTAGAATCAGAAAAAGGCTGATACCAGCGTCAACAGCGCGAGAAATCAATCGAGAGGAAACGCGAAGAAGATAATCACAAAAGGGCTATAAACGAAATTTAAGCATATGGGACAATGTAAGTATTGCGGTCAAAGCGCAGGACTTTTTTCTCACGCACACAAGGCGTGTGAAGAAAAGCATAAGCAGGGAATTGCTGAATTACTTGCTTATTTGAATGCGTACTTCAATGGTACGGGGAGCATAAGCTGTGTACTTTATAAGATAAAAACGTTACAGGCAGATAACTACTTAAGCAAAGAAGACATTGCGACTTGTTGCAGCAAAGCTATCGAACATTATGCAGACGTTGTGAAACTTCCTATCACTAAGCAACATTTACAAATAGTCGATATTTTCCTCAACAATATAGGAATACCTCGCACCGCGCTCAACAGAACTGGAGCATTAGACGTGCTCGGCAAACGTTTTTACCAAGGCACGCTTATGAGCTACTTTGCAGAAAACGAACCAATGGCAAAAGTAGAAAAACGCACGCAAATTGTCACAAGACTGTTGCCTATATCCAGTGAGCTAAAAGAGTCAGCAGGATTGGTGGCTCTTGATAAGGCTGCACACAAATATCTATCCAATGGTTTGATAACAGATAGTGAGCAAGCGCATCTTGATGATTTCTCAACGGCTTTGGGGCTTCCAGTCAACAACTTGCCAGCAAGGTATAAAGGCTCAGATATTGAAAAGATGCAACAGGCCTCTATTCTCCGAAGAATTCAGAGTGGGCAGTTCCCTCCACAAAACAACTTTACGGTTCCCATCATGTTGACTTCGGGCGAATACATCATCTGGCAATACCCCAACGTAACGATGTATCAAGAAAAGATAACCCAAGAATGGGTGGGACGGAGCAGCGGCTGGAGTTATAGAGTTTGCAAAGGTGTTTATTACAGAACTGGAGGCTCAAAGGGACACTCCATAGAACATTCCTCAATGGAGAATGTGGGAGTGGGGACATTGGTGCTTACAAACAAAAACATCATTTTCTATTCGCCACAGAAATCATCTAAGGTACCATACAAGAAACTTATCGGCGTTACTCCCTATTCTGATGGCGTAGAGCTGCAGAAAGATGGTGCCAATGCCAAGCGCCAAGTGTTCCAAGGTTTCGATAGCTGGTTCATAATGAACTTACTATCTGTCATAAATATATAAAAACAAAATCATGGAAAAAGAACTGCATATAAAAGCAAGTGCTCCCCAACAGATTCAGAGCTGCAAGGAAACATTCACTACAAACAACGGATATGGCACAATTGAGTTAACTCCTGATGGAGACTATTTGCTCAATACCGTTGATATCACAGATGCTGCAGCTCGAAGAACAAACGAGTATAAAAGTGCATACAAGGAAGTTACTGCAAACATGCTTCATGCTTATGAGGCTGAGACGCGTGCATATACATCACTTCATGAGGACATGCCTTCGGTGGAGTCTGTCGTTAAACTCAAAAACGACTTAAAGACTCTGTCCCCTCAAAAATACGAAAGAGGGCATTTTGACTTTCGCAAACCAACAAAAGACGACATTGAAAAAGACCTTCGTGAAGAGGCAAAGAACATCAACTTCGATAAGACAAATATCAACGGTCATGTTGATGAAAAGATGTTTGTAAAAGAGCATATCAACGAAATGATAGAAGTTCGGCAACACGCATGGCAAGAAGCGTGTGACTTTTTCAATAAGATAGAAGATGCACGTGAGGAAAGAGAGAATACAAGGCTATTTGCAGAGTATAAGTCTTTGTACAACAGAAAAAAAGAATACATCGAGGGAAAAGAGAGCGTTGTAAAGCAAGAACTATTGAACTTGTGTGGAAATATATCAGTCCCATACAATCTGAGCCTTTCGTTTGCATATAACCAAATGTCCCAAATTTTGGAAACCTCTGTAATAGTGGAAAATGGAATTTCTGTTCCCATTATTAAAGCCGCGATTTTGGCATCTGGTAAGATTTCTATCAAGAATAAATTGGTAAGAGAAACAATTACGGAGAAGACAAATAGTGCTATCAGTTTGACATATTTCCTTGCTGCTCACTTGTTCAATATATCCCCCAATGTTCAATACTTGCGTTTTTCTTTGTACGATAGAAACGAACTAAATCCATTGTTGTGGGTGGAATTTGAACGAGAAAAATTCTCACGCACGAGACCTAGGATTATAGGTGTTATATCTGACATTCTTGGATATCCGAATGTGTTGGAGTTTAAGAATAAAGCGGACAGTATTGAATTATGTGCAATGGACAAGGCCATGTTTGATAATAACGTAGCCATGGCTATACAACAGACAAACGAAATTCATATCGAGCATCAATCTACTTATTCAGACTTAGGCAATAACTATATTGCCATATCTTTTGAAGATGCAAGCATCTTATGTGGAGTGCCTAACTTATCAAATGAAGTTCGCAAGGCTATTTCTACTGCAAAAGATAAGGGCCTGTCTTACGTCGCTGTTGACAAAAAGCTGAAGAGTATTTTGGACGAAGTGAAGAAATGATAATACAAAGTAAACAAACAAATTGTATATTGTTGGCACTGCTCATGTGGAATCCGCTAATGCTCCTTCTCCTGACAAAAAGTTGGGGCATTACTGCGGTAATAACCATAGTTGTGATAGCTATATCATTTATGGTGTCAACATCACAAAGCCTGCGTGTAAAAGTGTGGGCTTTCAATTTGTGTGCCTTGTCGAGCATCGCATTTCATTCTGAATTATTGTTTAGGGAGTTCCTTTCCGACAAAGATATTCCAAATCTATATGAACTTCATGGTAAATATTATTTCAACAAACCTTTTCTGGACAAAGAGTTTAGAACCAATGAATATGTAAGTAGCTACAAAACTAATTGCCAAGGATATCGCATAGATAATTTGTCGAATGCCTATGATTCTGTCAAAACTTGCGATTGGCTGTTCATCGGCGACTCTTTTACTCAAGGAGCACAAGTTAATTACAACGACTTATATACGACATTACTGTTCAGAAATTTTCCAGACAAGATTATTGTTAATGCGGGCATAAGTGGTGCAGGATTGTATGACGAACTCAACTATTTCAAAGATAAAGGCAAGACGTTAAGGCCAAAGGTCGTATTCCTTCAGATTGGAGTGTTCAACGATTTCTTTAATATCAAAGAGCGCTCAGCTACCTTTCAAGACTACTTGATGGAGAACTCAAACCTATACCGATATTTTGCTTTCAACTTCTTTTCAACCGATTCACTTCCTTTGGGTAGATGGACAGAACCATTCTTCCCATCAAAACAGGATAACATTGACTACAATATCCTATTCAAGGATAAATCAAAAGTCAAAATTTCGGACATGGAAGCATTCAGAACCTGCATCAATGCCTGGAAGAAGGAGGTAGAAAGTATAGGGGCTAAGTTGGTATTATTTCTTATACCGTCAAAAGAACAAGTTTCGCCCGCGTTATTGCAGGAAGTGATGAATAGATACAATATCGCACCAACACAATTGGATATGACTGCCCCCAAACGCCTTTTTGAAAATGTTTCAAAAGCGTTGAACCTGGAGCATTATGACTTGACGCAAGGCTTCTGCAAATCAGATAACTTTCCTTTTTTCAATCAAGATGAACATCTAAGTGCAAGCGGCCATACAATAGTGGCAACAGAGCTCACTAAGCACTTGCAAAAGTATTCCAATTCGACAAAACTTCTCAGTGTAAGAAATAGCCATGACAGGTATCCATCATTTTATGAAGGCAATCTTCTTTACCAATGTCAAGATTTAGACGGTGGCTATCTTATATGTAGTCAGAATTTAGATGGAACCAATCGACAAATATTGGCGAAAAGTTACGAAGAGCTGGTGCACCCTATTATCTCACAAGATGGTAGATATTTAGCATATACTGAAGGTAATCAAGAAAGTAGCGAAACAGATGTGATCATTCGCGACATTGTTCTGAAAACAGAACATCGGGTAAACAATAATAAGCAGTATGCTGCCATTCCCATGTTCAACCATAAAGGGACGATGTTGGCATCGCCAATATGGAACAGGAACAAAGTAACTCCTGCCAATATTGCCATTTATAGTATTGAAAGGAACTGTATAATAAAGACAATACCATCTAAAGTAGAATGTTGGCGGCCAATATTCACCAACGACGACAAGAAAATCTTGTACATTCAAAAAGAAAAGTATTTCAAAATAAAATCCTTTGACTTGACAACAGGAGCAATTTCAGAAATTCTCTCTTTACCGTTTGATATATGGGATATTGCAATATCTCCTTCAGGGCGTTACATCGTATTTGCAGGAAATAAAGATGGTAATTGGGATCTGTTCTCCTATTGCTTGAAAACCAAACAGGTAAAACAGCTGACAAAAACGAAAGGGAACGAATGGGATCCCGCATTTGGAACATCAGATGCAGATTTGTTCTATGCTGGAACATTTGGAATTAATGACGGTGTTTTTTACAAGAAGATTAAGCTATGATTAGAAAGTTCACACTACTGTTACTAAGTCTTGCGTGTTATGCGTATTTCACGCAATGGAATGTTGTGTACTTTCTGTTTTTGGCATCTGCCATTGTCTGTTCCAACCACATAAATAATGCAACTATCAGAAAGATATTTGCATTTGCTACTATCGTCAGCCTCATTGCCGGTTTCTTGTTATTCAAGTCTACCACAATCAATGGGGATATAATATTGGGTTATTCTGTATTTGCATTTTGCGGCATATCCTTCATTATCGACCAATACAAGGCGAGGCGGAAATACGATGTGATTGATATCCTTCTGTATCTGTTTTTCTTTCCAAAGATGTTGGCTGGTCCAATCATACAAGCAGAATGCTTCATAGAACGATTGGGGCAAAATGCGATGTCAAAGCAACGATTTTACCAAGGTGTAAAGCTGCTTATTTACGCATGCTTCCTAAAATTTATCGTGGCAGACATTGTTTTAAGCATTGACATAACAGGGACAGGCATCAACCTCTTCATACAAACAATCACATGGGGCATTCGGTTTTACCTGGATTTCTATGCCTATTCTCTAATTGCTGTAGGTTTAGGGCTGTTGGCGGGAATCAGATTGCCATACAATTTTAACAATCCCTACGGCGCATCTACTTTTCGGGATTTGTGGCATCGTTGGAACATCACATTAACTCAATGGTTAGGTAAATATGTATATATTCCACTTGGAGGAAATAGACGCTCCACAACTAATACTTGTTTGAATATTATCCTGACTTTCATTGTTAGCGGACTTTGGCATGGAATAACCTTACCTTTCGTATTGTGGGGATTTTGTCATGGCACATTGGTTTGCTTAGAACGGATTTGCATCAGGCATTCAAAAAAGGTGCCATCGAAATGGCTGTACAGATTATTTGTTATCTTGACAACAATGTTCTTATGGCAACTTTTTCGGCTAACAGATTTGGAACAAATCTCAGAGTTTGCTACACAACTTTGCACGTTAGCAGCTGTTGATAGAACTACTTCCATATATGGCCTGTCAGCTTGCTTATTGTTATACGCTATAGAACGTCCGATAGTAAAACGTCTTATACTTGGCAATGAAAACTCGCGAAGTCACATAATCTGCGAAGTATCGATCCTGTCCGTCATGTTAGCGGTTTTAGTGTTATGTCCATTGCATTATACGTTTAATTTCTTCTATTTTAAATACTAATATGGTTGTATTAGGAATTTCGGCATATTATCACGATTCTGCCGCAGCGTTGATTGTTGACGACAAAGTCACTGCGGCCATATGCGAAGAACGATTAAGCCGTATCAAACACGACAAGTCGTTTCCAAAAAGAGCGATTGCTTTTTGTGTCGAATATAGTGGCATCACATACACAGACATTGACTATGTAGTGTTTTATGAGAAGCCATTCAGAAAGTTCGAACGTATTCTGAACGCCCACATCTTTCATGCACCCAAAGGATTCAAAGCTTTTGTAGAGGCAATGCCAATATGGTTAAAGGAACGCTTGGATATGAAATCAACGATAATGAAATCTCTTAACAAGTTGTGTCAGCAAAAAATCAATTGGGACATACGCTTCGTTGAGCATCATTTATCGCACGCTGCAATGGCATACTTCACATCGACATTTGAAAATGCGGCTGTTTTAGTTGTTGATGCGGTAGGCGAAAATGCAACCACATCACTATTCAAAGCCATTGGAGGTAAAATAGAATGTATCAAGCAACAAAGCTTTCCAAACTCTGTAGGATTACTCTATTCTGCATTCACCTATTTTTTAGGATTTCAAGTGAATTCTGATGAATATAAGGTAATGGGATTGGCACCCTATGGAGACCTTCGTGCAGAGCAAACACAACGCTTTATCAACATCATTAAGACGAAACTTGTAAGCATAGGAGATGACGGAAGCATCATCATAAACCAGGAATATTTCACATTCATGGTTGGCCTAAAAATGGTAGATGATCGTGTGTGGGCCAAACTGTTCGGTATTGCTAAAAGAGATACCAATACGCCAATAAAGGCCGAGCACAAAAATCTTGCTGCAGCCATACAATGTGTGACCGAGGAAATCTTCTTGAAACTTGCCGCTCATATAAAGTCTTTAACTCAGTGCCACAATCTTTGCATATCTGGAGGGTGTGCGTTGAATTGTTCTGCAATGGGCAAAATTAAAGCAAGCGGTCTGTTTACCAATGTATTCGTACCTTTTGCCCCAGGTGATGATGGTGGAGCTATCGGTGCAGCATTGGCTTTTCATGCCCTTGCGTCTGACACAAGATTTCTGTCTAACGTTTCCCCATATCAAGGTTGCAATTATGAAAATGAAGAAGTGGAAAAGGCTATAAATGACGAGGGGCTTGAATTTTACTTTGCTCAAGAAGATAGCTTATATGATAAAATTGCAGTTTCCCTGTCTCACGGAAATATAGTAGGTTGGTTTCAAGGAAGAATGGAATTTGGTCCCCGTGCCTTAGGCAATAGGAGTATTCTGGCCGACCCAAGAGCCCATTCAATGAAAGAACGGGTGAATGCCAAAGTTAAATATCGGGAAGTCTTTAGACCCTTTGCACCAGTGGTGACCCAAGATGATGCATCACGTTTTTTCGAAGATTGTTACTCTCCGTTTATGATGTCCACCACTCTGGTTAAACAAGGTATTACATTGATACCAGCTGTTACTCATGTTGATAACACTGCAAGAATTCAAACAGTTACCAATGTTTCAAACTTACGGCTATATCAGTTGCTTAAAGCGTTTGAAAAGTATGCGGGTATTCCGATATTACTCAACACGAGTTTTAATGTTATGGGCGAACCTATCGTCTGCACACCTGTAGATGCAATTAAAACATTCAAAGCGTCGGGCTTAGACATTTTAGTAATAAATAATTATATCGTTAAGAAATGAGTTTCATTAAAGAAATATTGGCTTTTATCATAGCAGAGAAAAAATGGTGGTTGGCACCATTGGTATTTATCCTCATCATAGTTTCGCTATTAGTAATGTTTGCAGACTCTGCAGTAGCTCCATTCATATACTCTCTGTTCTGATGAAAAAAGCATTTAAGTACATAAACAAGGTCACAAGGTTAGTCAATAGGGTAGTCGTATGGATAGCCCTGCTATTGACTTACCTCGTAATATACCTATACCATTTCTTGCTTCATAAAAAGGCACAGAGATGGATATATAATGAAAAAGAAATTTCACTTGAACAAACAAAACATCTGTGGTAATCAACAAGTTAAAAAGCACACGCTACAGGCTGTAGTTGTAACTGCCTCATGTGGTTGTAACTTTAATCTTTACTTAGTATTCTCATTGTAGCCGGTCTCTATCATTAAGCCAAACTTCATTAAAGGGTATTTCATTTACCCGTTGGCGGAATTAGTAAACAGGTTCACAAGTTGCAGCTTAACCGGTAAGTATGCCGTACACTACTTATTATGTTAGAGTAAGAATGGCAAGATACTTAAAAACTTGACAAACATACCTGTTAGCTTGTCAACCTGTTTACTAAATCCACCGATGTGTATCATTTATATTTAGCATAAACCATCACTGGCCTTTGCTTTGATGCTCTACGATAGATCTCCATCACTTTAGCCACACAGTCTCGCGACACCGTGAAACAACCACGACTCTCTGAACCTATCGGGATATAGTCCCTTTCACCCGAAAATCTCGTCACCTTTCCAGCCGAATGAATCAAGATGCCACGTGGCTCGGCAAGATAGTTCGTTCTGTCAAGCCCCCTAAGTCGGACGCTATTCTTAAACTTGTAACCTTTTCCTACCATCACGTAACGTCCCAGGCTCGAGCACCCGCTGCCAAACTCATTGCTGAACTTCGGAGTGGCATCTGTGTTCCCCTTGCCACTGCCGTGCATACAATAGCTGCTCATCACGCGCTTGCCATGCTGCAAGTCGTATATGAAGAACCGCTTTTTGCCCGAAGGTATGGAGAAATCTACCAGGATATAATAATCTGTACTATACCCTAGTCTGTCGCAATAGTCCCTTACTTGAGAAAGGTCCTCACAATCCACCTTGTCATACCAAAGTTTGGCATCGATGTAATTCTTATACAATGGTTTTGTGAACCTATTGTATATAGGTGGAACAAATGGAATGCAAGCTATTAGCAACAAGATCACTAACAACACTTTCAAAATTCGTTTCTTATTCATTGTCATCAACGAAAGAATATTTTGTATTTAAGTGAAAATACGCTATTAATTGAAATGTCCTATCCATTGTCCATATTCGCAGTAGACTACCCGACTATTTTTGTCTATAGTAATGCATACGCCATAACTTTTTGATGTTGGATACTGACATTCATACATTCCTTTGTCTTTTTCCTTCCATTTTGGGGAAGCCTCAATCTGTTGGATAAAATTCTTTGAGATTTTTTTATCAAGCAACAGTACATATAGGGCATGACTCTCAGGTGGCCCAGATTGACAAGAGAAATCCACTAATTGATATGGTGGTAAAGATACTCCTGTTTTTTTACTAAGCACTTTACGATTGGCAAATTCCTCAAGTTCAAAGGCTGTGGCTTCGTCACTGCGATGTATTGTAAATCCTTGTTTGGTGATTTCCATATCAAAAAGTGGTTCGTAGCTTACACTCTTAACAGGTGATTTCATATACTCACTATCCCAAGCCCTTCTGAAAGAAATACAAGTGTCACCTTTGTTGGTCCAGAACACATTATCTTTTGAAGAGCATAAGTTTTTCAGTTTATGAATGTATTCTTCCGACAGAGGTTTGTCAAAATCATAATAGATATAAGTACGATGTCCCCCCCACAGATCGTAGGTCACTACATTATTTCTGTAGGTGAATGCTGGAAAGTCATCGAGCCCGGTTATTGCAACGATGTCATCACGAGTCTTATATGGTATCTTATCTTCGCTCAAAGAAGAAGGGAAAAATTCGTCCTCGGCAATGTAGACGGTTGTATATGTTAACAACGCAACAGGCGATATAAACATCAACGGAATTCCAATCCACCAATATCTCATGCCATACCTCTTCATCTTACGAGGAAGCATCAGCGAACATAACAACCAAGAGCCTGAACAGTCGGCAAATGTACGGAACTTCTTATTCTTCTTTCCAAGCCAATGGTAAAAAACCAAATGGTCTATGCCCTTTAGAATAAGAAGAGCAATCAAAATTGCCGGAATTGCTATAACGATAAACACTATTGTTTTCATATCTATAAAGAATTAGTGTTCGAAGGAACGTCATTCACTTCCTTGGTTGCTGTCTGTAGATGGTTGTCACCACCCTTTACAAAACTTGCGGTGCTGGTTGCTACAACCATCATCAGCACAATCATTAACTTCTTCATCGTCTTTATTATTTTAGATTGTTTTATCTTATTGACAATGCAAAGGTAAAGTGACTATCCTGAAGCGAGAAACATTCTGGAGTTGCTTGTACAAGATGTATGGTTTATTGTATATCTTGTGCTTATCGTGTTCTTGTAACCAATCCAGGCGCTATGCTGTGGTGAAGCCAATTCCAAACTCTACTCCAATAACTTTGATTACTTCATCTCCTTTTATCAAGCAAAGTTAAGATGGAATATCTACATGGAATAATCATTACGTAAGACCTGTATGAAATGATAGATAAAATGTAGAAGATGTAAGTTTCATCTGTTGAGCCAAGATATATGAATACCTCAACTCCCTGCAAACGCAAAAGAAAAGTCCTGTAAATCTTTCGGCTTACAGGACTCTGTTGCGGAGAGAGAGGGATTTTATACCACTCTACCATCTTCTGTAACTCGTTGATATTCATGTGCTGTCTTTAAGCATTTTCGCTTATTTTGCACGAAAAATGGCGCAGAAGTGGCGCAAGACAAAATATCGCTCAAGAATAAAAACTTGAGCGATATTTTTTTGACGTGTATATACTAGCATCGCGGACACGCTTACAAGTGGCTCTGAAAACATCATACTTTTAAAGTCTTGAATCAACTATAAAGGTTCTGAAAAACAGGCGCTTAGTCAAATTTATTTAGTCGTGTTTGTTATTTAACTTGCTCATATTCAAACGATTATGTGATTATTAACAGAGTATTGATGTGAATCTACCAAACTAAACTCCGTAAAACTACGAAAAGACTATTCATTTATTAGGATATGGGAATCTGAGCCTTTCAATCTGACACCTACTTCTAAGTATAAGAAATGTGAAAATCACTATTTCTCGGTATTGTACAATTTCTAAATAACCCCCACCTTTGCAGCCGTAAAAGAAATAGATATGACAAAAGGATTAGGAAAGATTAAAAAGAAATACATCTTCCTGGGGTTATTGGCCGTGATTGTTCTGGGAGGTTTGGCGAAGGCTTACTCTGCCTGGGTGGGTACTACCCGCATCGCATTCCTCAACTATCAGGCTATTGCGCTGGGACAGATTTCGCATGCTAACGACAATGCGATGATTAAACTGAGTGAAATCACTACCGATGATTTCGACCATCTAGACGATTACGATATGATTATCGTGAATGGTATGGGACTCCGAATTGACGAGAACCAGCGCAAACAGTTGGAAGAGGCTTCCTACAAGGTGCCGATCCTGACTCATGCTGCTACCAATCCAGCCAACAATATCGTATCAGTGGATAACTTCGATGCCGATTATCTGATGCAGTACATCGAGAACGGCGGTAAGAAGAATTATCACAACATGCTCGCTTACATCCGTAAGTTTATCGACGGAAAGAAGTTCATGGCTCCAGAGCCGGAACGTGTGAATGAGCGACCAGACTATCTCCTGACTCATTTCGATCCGAAAGATGAGAAGGGGGATGAGTTGGGCTTCAACAGCATCCGCGAGTACAATGCCTTTCTGGCAAAGAACGGTTTATATAAAGAAGGTGCTCCTATCATCATGCTTACTGGTTTTATGGGTGCGGCTCCTGATATGGAAAAAGCTTTCGAGAAGAAGGGATTCATGGTGTATCGCATCAATAAGCTTCAGAGCTTTATCGCCGGTCATCATGCCGACAGTATCCAGGCGAATGCCGTAGTGAATATGGCGCATGGCAGACTGGGCGATTACTTTGTAGAGTTTCTGAAACAGAAGAATATTCCACTGTTCTCACCTCTTAATATCAACCGCTTGACTACCGATTGGGAGAACGACAAGCAGGGAATGAACGGCGGCTTCATGTCGCAGAGCATCGTGACTCCGGAGATTGATGGTGCCATCCGTCCATACGTGGTTTTCGGTCAGCGCATCAACAAGGAGGGCTTGCAGGAGGTTTACGGCATCCCAGACAGAATGGAGAGTTTCGTGGAGAGCGTGCAGGGCTATGTGAATCTGAAGAACAAGAAGAACAGCAGCAAGCGCATCGCTATCTTCTATTTCAAGGGTCCGGGTCAGAATGCACTTACCGCTTCGGGAATGGAAGTGGTTCCATCGCTCTACAATCTCCTGGTTCGCTTGAAGAATGAGGGATACAATGTAGGCAAGTTGCCTGCCAATCCTCAGGAACTGGCAAAGATGATCCAGGCTCAGGGTGCCGTCTTCGGAACCTATGCCGAGGGTGCCTATACCAAGTTCCTCCAGTCTGGACATCCTGCCCTGGTTACCGCCCAGCAGTTTGCCGGATGGACCCAGAAGGCTTTGTCTAAGAAGATGATCAAGGAGATGAATCAGCTCTATGGTTCCTTCCCAGGCAAATATATGGCTACCGATGACGGTAAGTTGGCGGTGGCAAGACTGCAGTTTGGTAATGTGGCTCTGCTTCCACAGGTGATGGCAGGCGTGGG